>OLRW01000835.1_pt1 | contig 22586 bp, 30 predicted proteins | sample 1672701 | NCBI WGS metagenome assembly OLRW01 (sample SAMEA3136715, study PRJEB25190) | human gut metagenome | biome: human gut; feature: human-associated habitat; material: faeces | place: Austria | collected 2013
TCAGTGTGTCCTTCTTGATGTTCTTGTATTCTTTATTACCGATTTCTTTCATATGGACAACAACGTCAGTCTCTCCGACCGGCTGGATGTGCAGTGCTTCGATCCGGCGATTCTGGTTTGTTGAGCCAACCATTAATCCGTCAGACTGCCAAGCTCCCCAGCCAGCACTTCTCATGTGTGCCTGGTATGAAATTGTACCGAACTTATCAATCTTGTTCTGGAATACTCCACCGGATTTGATCTCTCCGTCGATTGGTTCTGCTTTCTTCTTAACTGGTGCTACCGGTGCTGCTGATGCAATACCGAAGGACTTAAGGATTCCTCTTGCCAGATCATCAATTTTCTCATTGAATTTCGTAAGATCTGTTTTGTTTGTAATGAATCCATTTTCCAGAAGTCTATAGCTGTAACCTTTCGCAGCTGCGCGATTGACGTTGGCAAGATGCGCTCTGCCTACAATCTTATTTGCTCTTCCAGGGAAGAAAGAAACAATGAAGTTAGCAAGCGCTGTGTCATACTGATCCGGATTATATCCTTCTTTAATAATTACATGACCACCTTTGGCTGTCGATACATTGCTGTCCATATGAAGTTCCAGGATCTGCCAATCCTTTGAGATTTTGAGTGAGCTGATACCTTTATCGGCATACCAGTTCCGGCTTGTATCTCCAAGAGTAACATTACTTCCTCCAAGCGCTACGATTCGTCTTGCAAGTGCACGGACTCTTTCTGCTTCGGTGTAACCGTATCCAACAGCTCCACTGTCACCGGCTCCGTGTCCGGCTATTAAAAATAAATGTGCCATAATTGCTCCTTTCTGTGCGACGTCGCACAAATCTCTAATTTGCAAATACCCAGTCTTCCGCAAGCATATCTGCCTGACTTGCGAGCCATCCCATCTGTACTCCTGATGTTCCAACAAATGCAATAGCCATGTTCCCGATAGCATCATGTTCGCAGTTTACAATTTCTCCGTCCGCTGTCTTGTAAGCAATACCAGTAGCAAGCTGAATATACTGTTTCTTTCCGTTCCAACCTTTACGAGCAACCTTGAAACCTCTCTTCAGATATTTGATTGCCTCTCCGAACGAGAATGTATTTTCACCTCCGAGTTCTGGACAATTCTTTTCGTCGGCAACAATCCAATCGTCACTCGCAATATTCTTAAACGTATACTCCGGTACCTGTGTCTCTCGGATATCCATTTCTATACCATCTTTTGTATGTATGATAATTGTTTTCTTTTCTTTGGACCAATACCAATATCCGCCCCAGCTTGGCAGTTTTACTTTCAATCCACTTTCCATTAATTTAAAGGCTTCGCTAAAATACATAGGCTTTTTTCCTCCTTTTAAAAAGAGGACGATCACTCGTCCTCCGAATTCTTATCTTCCTTCTTATCTATATTAATATTAATCTGTTCTTCCACCTGCGATCTGATATGTTTAACCAGTGGCTGCAGGAAAGCCGGAATATTTACTCCCATGTCCTGAATATTTTCCAAAATCGAAATGATTTCATTGCAGATTAGCCACATTGCCACTACACATGCTATCAGGAATGTAACCGGCATTGGCTTTCCAATCGTTGTGGCTGCATATAGTAACAGTTCGTCAATTATTGCACCTACTACCACTAAAAGCCACATAGAAACTTTTTTAAAAATACCTCTTATGCTCTTATAGGAATTAATATCCTGCGACCTGTATTTGCTCGCCATCAAACCCGTAGCGTAGTCTATCAGGTTACATGTGACCAATAATATTACCGGCACCGCCAGAACACCCAGGAGAGCCGATATAAAGGCGAATACCGCCGTGAAAATTGCTTTGATATAATTTGCCTGTTCCATTTTCATATACCTCACTTCTTTCTTATTATATTTTTATGTATAAAAATAAGACCTCTAGGGTCTTGCTCGGATGTAGGTCATAAAATCACCTCAATGAAATGTGCGTACGGTTTTCATTTTGAATTAGTGAATTAAGTAGTAAAAATATTTACTGAAATCAACACCTGAAACTTCCTTCTTTTCTGACCATACACTGAATGTATCATCTTCACCATAGGCTCTGACTCTTACTTTTGCCCCATCCATACCTTCCATGATGAATTCATCCTGTCTGCTTGTATAGAAATATGGTTTATTTGTTTCATAAACAGTGGAAGCTCCATCATTCTTAATAACTTCTATCTTATATGATGTGGCATTTTCTACTTTATCCCAACTCACGCACAAATAAGAAAAAGAATATCTTCCCATAGTTTTATTCATACATGTTGCGCTCTCAATAATTGGTTTATCAAGAATACACTTCTTGAAATAATTTTCCACACCTGCACTAATCATATCTTTTGTGCTATCTGATAATTCAACATCAGGAATTTCAGGCATGTCTATCTCAAGTTTAGGTGTACATGCATTTGCTGTAGAATGCATCCCAATTGAAAACAGCATCACCAACATCAGTGACAATAATACTTTAATCTTCTTCATGATTCATAACCCTTTCTTCAATCTCTTTCCTATATTCACAGTTGCAGTCCTTTTGTATATAGTCCCTCTCCACTTTAAGGTGTTCTTACAATCGTCAAATTACCTGACGCAAGTGCTGGTAAACCAGTAATGTTACCATTTTCATCGACCGAAATAGTCATACTCTTAGGAGTAGGGTTTCCCCAAGAAGCCATTGTGTAATACTTATCTCCACAAAAAGCATACTGAGGTGTTGTATAACCACTAGTAGTTCCTTTTCCGTATCCGTATACTTTGTATGTTCCACCTGTTCCACTGAATGTTGCAGATGGGGATGTCGCATTTGCAATAGTCTGTACTTCTGCATTTAATGTTGTATCTCCACCAGAACCACCAGACTCTTCTCTTGTGCCAACAACTTTAACACCTGCCACAGAAGTAAATGTTTTTCCTTTTGCTACATCGGAAGCAAGCGCATCACCGAAATTACTAGCATCTATGTGATGAAATATAGTTACACCACTTCTAATTAATGTGTCTTCTGAATATGTACGTTTTACTCCAATTTGGCTAGTTATTGACGAATACACTGCTTCACCATCTTTAAAGGTATTGTTTGCAGACTCCACATGTACATTTCCAGTAACATTTTCTCCATTTGCCTCATACGCAATAACACCCTCTGCCATATCGCTTGCACTCACTGTACTGTCAGATATGTCGACAATCGTATTGCCACCATACACGACTTTATTTACCGCCATGTTCTATCACTCCTTATCCAATCGTCACCGTGGTTCCTCCGGCAGAGTTTTCCGACTCCACATAAGGAATTTTTGCAACCGTAACCTGTGACAAACAGTTATAGCCAGCGTCCGGAAGAATCGTCTGCTGTGTGCTGGACGGAGTGACTGTCTTGGCTTGTGCTTTCATTCCTTCGCTACTCGACATTGTACCCTTTACACCGAGGATCGTGATTCCCTCTCGAATATTATTAGCTGTGATCTTATCCTTTTCGGTTGCATCAATTCCAACCTTACCAGATCCATCATGGTATCCCTGTGCAATCACATAGCTATCCGTCAGAGTCTTGATAGAGCCTGTCACAGCTCCATTGTTTGGCATCGTTCCGGCAAGCTTTGCACCTCTTGCATAAGCTGTCTTTCCCTTTAAGATCTCCGCAACTGCGGCAGTTGCATCATTGGAATCCACATCAAACGTGCACGCTCCTGTGACTACCTCACCGTCTTTTCCATGCGCTGTGATGCCTTTCAACAACTTATCAGTGGTCACTGTATCACCTGTTAAGTCGATTAATGTTTTGCCGCCATATACAACTTTATTTACTGCCATTTTTTTATAATTCCTTTCCAATAAACACTGTTTGTCCGCCTTCGAGGTTGCTCACCTCGAAGATCGGGATTTCTTTTATTCTCACATCTTCTGCAAGATATTTTTTACTCGTTGGAAGACTCTGTTCTTCCACTTTTGGTGTGACCGTGTAGGAACCATCGTAGTAATCAACATCCCCCTGCTCAGTGATACGCTGAAAACATTGAAATTCTGCGTTTAGTTTTTTATCCTTTGCAGAAAAATCGACATCCAGATTTTTATTCAACACACGAAATGATACCTCTAGTCTCATTAAATCACACCTTCCTTCAGAATCCGCCCTACATGCAATCTCATGATATCAGATGCCAGCGCATCTCCGCTCTTCATTCGCACACGTATCTGCACTTCCGCTGGTTTGAACTCCGATTGCTGCAGTTTTAATGTGTCCTCTTGCGATAACTTAACAGTCAGTGTTTTTCCTGCACACGTAAGCTCCGACAAGCTCTTATCAATCACCACTGATTGATTCTGTGATATCGTAACATACGCCTCTGCAATCAGATCTACTTCAAACGGCAGAGCAAACTCAAGTGTCGGTGTAGTTCCTCTTATCATATAATCACCGCCTCACTATTTATCGTTTGCAAGTTCTCCCATTCCGGAATCTTCCAGGATCTCTTTTACCTTATCTTTCAATAATCTTGGTACCTGATCATAAGTCTTCTTTCCTAACATAATCTGCTGTGCCCATAACATTGCCATCATTTCTTTACCTCCTGAATGTTGTAATAATATGAATAAATTTGTTAATAAAGTTACCATTACTGATATACCAACTCTGACATTTCCAGAATACAGCCCTGGAGCATATCCATGCTCTCTTTCAGATCTGCATTTTCTTTCTTAAGAGCCTCCAGTTTGTCTTCTGGCGTCTCGCCGGACTTATAGAGCACTACCCCTAAAATGCCGGCTGTATATTTCACGATTGCCTCCAACTGCGAAAAGTTTTCATAAGTTTCAATGGTTGATTCTCTTTCCTTGATGATCATCTTCTTGGTCTTCATGCCATCCTGAAAGATTGTCTTCAGATTCTCTTCAGTTTCTGATATTGTTTTGATCAGCAGGCTCCCGTCCGGCCGGGTGCTCGCTGACTGGATGGTCAACTCTGTTGCATCATTGAATGTAATTTTCATAATTATGTATATCTCCTTTCTGTGTAAAATAAGGATTTGTCCAATAAGCTTGCTGAAATTAGCAAAAAAATGACTGGTAAGTATGCCTACGCATATACCACTTATCTGGATGCCGAAAAAAGTACAAAAACATCCCTGACACTTAATAGCATCAAGGCGACAGGGCATGGCAGAAAATGTATCCTAATGTGCTGGGGTGCTCTCAAAGTAACAACTTTGACAGCAAGGCTGAGCGTCTATGTCAACGGCAAAGATAGTTGTTCTGGAATAACATCATCCACAAGCTATGTGCCGGTATTTGACAGCAACATTATAACCCTTCCGGAGGGCGAAAACACGATAGAGATAAGACTGTCAGCACAAGTGAATACAGCTACTGCATATATTGGACGTTATCACAAACTTGGCTTCATTGTCGCAGAATTATAATCCTTATTTTCCGAAATAGAATATTACATAATTTATTCTAAAGCTGCCAGCATAAGCATTCCGATCAAATACTGCGTTCCATGCGCCTTTTGAGTAGGAACTGCCTACGTGTGCTGGTTGAACAGAAGCATCTCCGTTAGCCATTGATACTATCGTGTTTTCATTATTAGAATCGTTTACGCCAAGCGCTGCATTTATCTCAGAATTGGTAAACACCTGTACAGATGTGCTAGCTTTTGCTGTTACAATTTTTGATCCGCCTATCATTTTAGTTATATTCTTATTGAATGATACTGCGGATGTTATATTTTTATTTAATTCAGCAACTTTATTGGACAAATCCTTATTTGTCTGAGCAATCTCCAGCATCTTCGTTACTTCCGTAATATTAATTCCATCAAAATGTACTTCGAATACCGGGCAATCATCTACAAGATCTCCTTTTTGTAAATTTCCTTGCGTATACTCCGGAACTACCGGATTGCTCTCTGCAGGGGTTCCCATAATTACAACCCATTCATTTTTTTCTGTGTTATCCTCTTCGTTTCTTGTATACCGATTAACAATCAGATCTATCCTCTTCATTCCCTGCGATCCATTTGTAAGTTCCACCTCATCATAAGTTCCGATTTTTACAGATGACACATTCCCATGATGGCACATCATTCCGCTTCGGATCTTGAGAGAATTGTTGGATACCAGCTCCGGTTCCAGATTTTCTCCAGACGGCAATATACAACTCTCATCACTAATAATTCCTTCTATAATCTGTCGAAACTGTTGGCTTGTAACATGGGGTTTCCCGGTTCTTCCACTAACTATCTCCATTATCATTTTCTCCTTCCAATTCGTATTCTTTGGATTCTATCCTATTGGTAATACTGTAGATGATATTTTCTATTGGCTTGCTTGAATACATCCCTGTAAGATAATCCCGGCCACCAACAATATCTCCAATGCCCACATCGATTCCAAGTTTTGCTATATCCATACCAAATGTCTTTTTACTACACAAATCCTGTAATTTCTTCGTACTCTGGCTTTCCAGTTCATCTGTCTCTGTCGATGTATTTTCATACACTTGTGCGATTTCATCTAAGCCTTTATAATACTGTGTTTTCTTAAAAGAGCCATCCGGCCAAACATAGAGATGAAATACATTTCGATTCTGCAATTCCCCTTTTCCTGTCACAATCAAATGATTTACCCCATTTCTTTTATCTTCCATCGTGTAATTAAGTCCTGAGTCTTTTGATAGCTCAATCTCATCGGAATAATCCACGATCGGTACGGCTCTGATCAGAATGTATCCGGGAACCCCTCGCTCTCGCTTGTGTTGAATATCCAATCTATACCCAACAGTTTTCAACATCTTGGTGATTCCTTCTAATAATGTGCAATACCGGTCAAACTGATAATTGCTTACGGTCACCCCAGTGTTTTCTCCTGATACAACATATAATCCTCCAAATTCCGGTTCAATCAACTTTTTAAGAATCATATTCAATTCTCCTGATACGGTCCTATAGTCACTTCCAGATGGCGGCTCTATTACTTTCATCTCCATACGTCCACGCCATGTATAACCTTTCAATTCCACATAATCAAGAGTTGTATCCGTCAGCACATCTTCGATAATTCCACCAAATTCCGTATTTGGTACATACACAAGATTTCCGAACATCATGTCCTTTGTCCAATTGCACCTTGCAATTTTGACAGAGAATTCCCGGTCTTTATTTGCATCAAACGAACAATTCGCATATAATAGTGGATTCGTTCCTATCTCTTTACTTCTTGTTGCCAGAATTACCATGCTGCCTCCTTCCTCTTCAGAAATACATACAGATCTATTCCGAAGTCTCCGGTCCAATTTACTGATATCAATCCGGATGGAATTTTCTCAAATACGGAGTAATCGTACCCTCGAACATCAAAGAGATTCATCGTCGTCCCATTAGACAGATATTTCACTATCGTCTGTTCCGATGTATTAAGTATCAGATATTCATTACTTTCCAACGTAGTAAGGACCTCGTAAGGATAACCATTAATCAACACTTTTGGATTAACGCATGGTCCATAAATTATCATTTCAAAATCCGATGGAATAATATGATCAATTTCAAATTCTGCCGATCCTCTTTTCTCATTCATAAAATCAAATGGAAAGTCGGTTGGAAAATCCAATCCGCTCTCTGTGACCGGTTCTATTTGTGGACAAAATCTTTTGCTTAAAGCAGTAATCCAAGATAGTTCCGGAGCAAGGAATGTAAGGCCTGCTCCAAATAGCTCCATCTTCGCATTTATAAACCACATAAAACTGTCCAGGTGCTTCGGTGTCCTGGCTGATTGCAATTACCTTAACAGTATGTCCCTTGAAATGTCTGTAAGTCTTCCCAATTTCTACTTTTCTATCGGTTTCTACTGGAACTTTTCTCTTGAAATACTTCTCGCACTCTGCAAGGTCACAGTTGTCGTAATTCAATGGACTTTCATCGTCCCATTCTCCAATATCTGATTCTTCTACATGGATATGCTGATTTATCATTCCATCCAAGCCGAAGCTAATTTCTGCAGCGACTTCACTCACATCAAAATCACCATCAACATCAACTAAGTATCCACTTACTTTAAATATCTTCGCCATTTTTATTTATCTCCTTTCGCTTTCTCCAATAATTCCGGGTTGTCAAATACATTGCTGACTACAACAATCTTGTTTCTCCAATAACCAAGCTCTTTTCTGTATAAACTTTCTTCCGGGAACTCAATGTAAAATCCTTGGTTAGTATCTGGAATACTAAATCCGGCTGCGTACAATCCGAATTTCACCTCTCCACAAACACCCGCACTATCTTTCACGACATCTCCCTCAAAGATTTTCTTTAGTCGAAACTCTAATCTCTCTACTGTAGCTCGTGAAAGACTCGATAAGGTCTATCACCCACTCTTTTTAGAAATTGAACCTTTTCTTTACAAAAAAGTATCTCTCGATGATATATCCCCCTTTCTTTCTAAATACTATGAATTAGAAAATTCACACTCTCTTCTTATTGACCCCGTTTTACGTCAAGAGATTCGTTGGCTTGAAAAACCATCTGCTCTGCAGGAGAATAAATATGGCTATAATCAATGGTTTCGAATTTGTGACCAAATTTCAAAAACATATGACAAATTATGTAAGCAAGCCCATATTCCTGTCCGCAGCATTTCTTATCGGATCAACTACGAACAATATCATTCAAAAATCCGCATGATATTCGCTTGTATATGGATTGAATTACCAGCAATTGCCTTTTTCAGTCTAATACTAGGTTTCTTGTCCACACGTCTTTTGATTGTTGCGTATATGTTGTTCTTACTATTTCTGTTGAAAATATTTTTGGACAACTTGTAATAGCACCATTATGTAAAGGAATATAATAGCTATCGTTTCTCTGGGATATTTGTTTATCAGATATCCCATTATTAAAGTAATTCCAACAATATACAGGCCAACCGCGATTTCCAATTTACTCCCTCCCTTCTCCTGAACCTGTTTCATCTGTTGCTGAAATCAATTCATCCACAGCCACACCGAAATATCCAGCCAAAATTTTAAGCTTGGCTATCTTCGGTTTGCTCCTTCCTGATTTCCAATCAGAAAAAGTAGACTTCGGAATCCCCGTATCTTTTGCTACCCTGTAGTCAGATACACCTTTTTGATTTCGAAGTTCTACATATCTTTCATACATAAAAATAATCACCTCATTTCCGAACTTTCTATTGATTTTAGTTCGGAAATCAGATACAATATATTTACCAGATACATTGACAAATGAATTAAAACTTAATTCTGTTTTGATTTCCGAACTTTGTAGCTTTATTATAGTGCGGATTTCAGAACTTGTCAATAACTTTTTGTACTGATTTCAGAATTTATTGTTTAGAGGTGTATTATGTATGAAATTTATTGCAAGTTAAGAGATTCCAAAGGGATGAAAGACTCTGATGTAGCAAAGGCTACTGGAATCACAAAATCCACTTTTTCAGATTGGAAGAATGGCAGAAGTAATCCTAAAGATGCTAAGTTGCAGAAGATAGCTGATTTATTTGGTGTAACTGTCGAATATATTCGCACTGGGAAAAAATCTAACGAATACTACACAAACAACGAAACTGCACAGGTAGCACAAGAGATATTTGAAAACAAAGAACTGAAAGCGCTGTTTGATGTCCAGAAAGATATGGATCCGGACGACTTAAAAGCTCTGCATAGCATGGCTCTCGCGCTTAAACGAAAGGAACGTGGTGATATTGACGACACCGGATGTTAATGTCGTTCTTATGGACTTTCCTAGTAAAAAAGGAAATGAAATGGTTGTTCCGAACGAAGACGGAAGCTACACGATACTGATCAATGCCGGATTGAATTATGAATCTCAGCTTAAGGCATATGAGCATGCCATGAGTCATATAACAAATGATGACTTTTTAAAAGGTAATGTACAAGAAATTGAATACTATGCTCATCATCCACACAAAGATCCAGAACCGGCTCAAATCTATCTTGATCGCATCAAGCAATTGCAAGCGGAACGAAGACGATTAAAGAAGCGGATTGCTCGTGATCAGAAACGTGTTGAATTTATTCAGGAACATTGCGATATGTTCCACCGAGCTGAACACCACTATCTATATGGTGATGATTTATAAAATATGAAAGAGAGGAAAATGTATGGAGTTCAATGATGTAATTAAACAATTTTCAGAAAGGATACTGTCTTTAAAAGACACCATCACTACAGAAGAATCCACAAAAATGTCTCTTGTAGTGCCTTTATTTCAACTTCTTGGGTATGATGTTTTCAATCCAAATGAATTTTGCCCAGAGTATATTGCTGATGTAGGAATTAAAAAAGGCGAAAAGGTTGATTATGCAATCCTTGAAAATGGACAACCGAATATTTTAGTCGAATGCAAAAGTTGCTCAGAGCAACTCGACAAACATTCGTCTCAACTTTTTAGATATTTCGGGACATCTCCTGCTAAATTTGGCATTCTTACAAATGGCATAATATATCGTTTTTATACAGATTTAGAAGAATCAAACAAAATGGATCTTGTGCCATTTCTAGAAATAGACATGACAAATTTAAAAGATTCTTCCATCAATGAATTAAAAAAATTTTGTAAAGATAATTTTGATAAGGACAAAATATTTAGTACTGCCGAAGAGCTTAAATATAGCAGTCAAATAAAAAACATCTTAACAAAACAGTTTGAATCTCCAACAGAAGACTTTGTTCGATTTATTTTAGCGGATATATACGATGGTCAAAAGAATCAGAGAATAATTGAAAAATTTACGCCTGTGGTAAAACGAGCTTTCTCTTCTTTTGTAAATGAAATAGTAAATAGTAAAATTTCTTCTGCATTAGCTGACGATTATGATAAAGATGAAGAATCAGAACCCGAGATCAAAGAACCCGCATCAAAGATTGTTACAACGGAAGATGAAATTGAAAGTTTCTACATTATTCGCGGACTTCTTGCTGGTATCGTACCCGTTGAAGATATAGTTCACCGTGATACCGAAAGTTATTTTGGAATTCTGTATAAAGACAATAATAGAAAACCGATTTGTCGCCTCAATCTTGATGCAAGAAATAAACAGCTTCTCATCCCGGATGCTAATAAAAAATTCGAACGTATTTATATCGACTCTTTAAACGATTTGTACAAATACAAAAACCGTTTAATAGAAGTTGTAAAGAGATATATGTAATTCATCCAGTATCTCTAACCATAAATACACTGCCCTCTTGATACTTATGTATTTGTATGGCGGAGATATCTGATTGAATAAACAAACTCTGGAAAAACGAAATATTTTGAAACAAATAACACGAAAGGAAAATACGTATGAAAAAGAAAATTGTAGCACTGATGCTTTCCGTAGCACTGGCAATGTCTTTTACCGCCTGTGGCAATTCAGACACTTCTAAAGCTGATACCAAGAAAGAAGAAACTTCTAAAGACGGTGGAACACTTAAAGCTGAGAAAAATATTCTGAGTGTAGAAATTACTCTTCCAGCATCACTTGTTGAAGATGATTCAGCTACTCTTACAGACGAGGCAAAATCTGCCGGTGTAAAGGAAGTCACTAAAAATGATGATGGATCCATTACCATGAAAATGACAAAGAGCGCTCACAAAAAACTTCTTAACTCCATTAAGGAAAGCGTCGATCAAAGCAATGACGAAATGCTTTCAGACAAAGAAAATTATCCTTCTTTTGATTCTATCACTTACAATGATGATCTTACTGAATTTACTGTTAATGTCGATTCGTCTCTTTATGGCGGAATGCAGGGTTTCGCTGCTCTTGCATTCTACATGGAAGGAAATATCTATCAGGCATTAAATGCAGTTCCTGAAGATCAGCTTAAAACCGTTGTGAATTTTGTCAACAAAGATAGTGGAGAAGTTATTGAAAGCGGTGATTCTTCAAGCATGGCGAACTCACAGTCAGATTCAGAAACTATCGCACAATAACAGTAGTTACAAATAAAAACGCCCCAGTGTTACCAGCACTGGGGCATTGAGAAAACTATACTTTGCAAGGAACTTGCGGTATAATCCTCTCCCTCACAGAGACTATTATATCACAAATTCCTGGCACCGTGTAGGTGTTATTTTTGTACCCATTTTTGTGCGACGTCGCACATATAATTACAGGAAGGTGATACAATGAGCGTAAAATATGCATACGGCTACATCCGGGTATCCACTCATGATCAGGAAGAGATCTCCCCGGACTCCCAGGAGCACCTCCTCCGGGACTATGCAGCCAAGAACAATATTGTAATCCTGAAGATCTTCACGGACCTAGGTATCTCCGGAAGAAAAGCCAATAAGCGTCCCGGCTTCCAGGAGATGATCGGACTGGCCAAAGGTGATGATCATCCGGTTGATCAGATCCTGGTATGGAAGTTTTCCAGGTTCGCCCGGAATCAGGAAGAAAGTATAGTATACAAATCTCTGCTAAAGAAACAACACAATGTAGATGTCGTGAGTGTGTCCGAGCCACTCTCCGACAATCCTTTTGGCAGCCTGATCGAGCGTATAATCGAGTGGATGGATGAATATTACTCTATCCGATTATCTGGCGAAGTGTATCGAGGCATGAAAGAAAATGCACTCCGCGGAGCATACCAGGCGCGTCCGCCACTCGGATATAAAGTTGTAGAGCATGGAAAACCACCCGTGATCGTGCCAAAAGAGGCAAAGATTGTTCAGACCATATTCGAAAAATATGTAAATGAAAGCATGGGATTTTTCGACATTGCGAGATACCTGAACGACTTAGGGCTTAAGACCTCTCACGGAAAGCCTTTTGAGCGCCGTTCGATCGAATACATCATCCAGAATCCTTCCTATTGTGGCATGATCCGGTGGAACCGGACAGAGAACAGCACCAATCGTATCAAAGATAAGGACGAATGGATTGTTACAGAAGGGCAACAGCCGGCTATCATATCAAAAGAACTCTTTGAATCGGCACAGGAACGATTTAAAGCCACCTACAAGCCGGCCGGCAAGCGCCCCTCTTCCACTTATAAGCACTGGCTCTCCGGACTACTGAAATGCCCGGATTGTGGACGCACCTTAACCTCAACCACTATGAAACGAGTCAATGGGGAAAAATATTCTTACTTCTCCTGCTACGGATATAGTAAAGGTAAATGTAAAAAACCGAACGGCATCAGCTCACTGGTCCTTGAAAAGGAAGTTCTGGCCAGCATCAAAGAAATATTGGATACCAAAGATATTGTCTATGAATTGCGTGAATATCAGCCGACAGAGCAGTTTGATGAGCGCAAGGCTATAACAGAACAATTGGAAAGTTTAACCGGCAAAGAGGAACGAATAAAAGCCTCCTACCGGGAAGGGATTGATACACTGGAAGAATATAAAGCGAATAAAGCTATCATTCAGAAAGAACGGGAATCCTTAGAACAGCAATTGAAGGAATTGAAAAAGGCAGCACGTAAATCTGATCAGGATCCAGCGGATGCTATGCTTCAGAAGGTCCGGAGTGTATATGATATTCTCATCTCCAACAATTATACATACATTCAAAAGAACGAAGCTCTGAAGCAGATCATTGACAAAATTATCTACGATCGCAAGAACGATTCTCTTAAAATCTACTTTTTCCTATACAGGTAAAATACCCGCAAGCCCAGTAAAATCAAGGGTTTGCGGGTACTTTATAGGTTATAACAATTTGGTTGACCCAATGGGGATCCAAATCCTTAGGCGACCAGGGCTATTCCCCTATCGAAATTCTCCGTTACTACTACGGTGACGACATGTACATTAACACCGCCGAAGCCATCTCCGGCATCCCATCCTCCTGGCCTGGCTATACTCTGGAAATTGGTTCTTCCGGCAATAAAGTTTTGCAGATGCAGGAACAATTAAATGTCATAGCAGGTGCTTATCCTGCTATTCCGAAAATTACTGCTGACGGGATTTACGGACCTGCAACTGCAGAATCAGTCCGTACATTCCAGAAAGTATTCGGACTGCCACAGACCGGAACAGTCGATTATACTACATGGTATAAAATTTCCGAAATTTATGTAGGCGTATCACGAATTGCTGAACTGTATGGATAATAATCGAATCGCTCTAATGATAAACGGCTTAATCAACCCTGAAAAGAAAGGATGGTAACATGAAAGCAAAAGATTGGAAAAAATGGGCTAAATGTGCCGGTATCAGGGCAATAAAGACTGTCGCGCAGACCGCCATAGCAACAATTGGAACCGTAACTGTACTTGGGCAGATAGACACGAAATTAGTAATTTCCACATCCATGCTGGCCGGAATATTATCACTGCTAACCAGCATTACCGGTTTGCCGGAATGTAATTCCGAAAACAAATAATGCTCTCTTTTGTATACTTTTGTATCAAAAGTCCCCCTTAAGTAGACTTTATCTATTTTCTACCTAAGGGGGATGATTTTTTGATAGATCTGTCAGCACTTCTACCTGCCCAAAAATATTCTATTAATATCATTAAACATTACAAATACCATCAACAACATCAATAGTATGATTCCTGCCAGATGTACATATCCCTCTTTCTCTGGTGGCACACGTTTTCCTCTGATTGCCTCCACAAAAAGAAATACCAGACGTCCCCCATCTAATGCCGGGAGTGGCAGCAAATTCATAACACCAAGATTCGCAGACAACAATATTGCCATATTTAACATCTGTACCACAACTGCAAATACTCCATAAGAACGGCTTTCTTTATAGGTTGTATCTACAGTACTTACAATTCCCACAGGGCCCGAAAGTTCATTTACTCCAATCTGGCCTGTCACAAGCATCTTCAAGCTATCGACAGTTGTACATATCCAGAATTTCACTTCATATCCGCCATATTGAAAAGCCGTCAACAGATTTGCCTTGCTATAACCGGAACTTCCTATTCCTAATCTCTTATAGCCCAGTTCTTTATCCATCTTCGGTGTCAGTGTGACCGTCTTTTCTTTTCCGTTTCTTAACACGGTAACAGCCACATCCTCATTAGAATGAAACTGATTGTAAAAGCTGACTTCACGGAAGATATGGATCTTTTTGTTTCCCATCTGTACGATCTCATCACCTTTTTTCAGGCCTGCTTCTGCAGCAGGATAGCCTGATTCTACTGCTCCGATCACCGGCTTATCATAGCCGACCATCGCTGTAATGATCACGGCAAATATAAAAGCCAGGATAAAGTTGAACACAGGCCCTGCCGCTATGACAGAGATTCTCGCCCAGACAGATTTGTTATTAAAATTGTTCGGCGAATCATTCGCTTCTTCGTCTTCCCCCATCGCACAGAACCCTCCGATCGGAAGGATACGCACGGCGTATTTGGTTCCTTTATATTCTTTTGAATAGATTGCCGGTCCCATTCCTATAGCAAACTCATCTACATCAATTCCATTTTTCTTCGCCAGTAAGAAATGACCCAGCTCATGAAAAAATATGATGAAGCTGAATAATAAGATTGCTAATATAATTCCCAAATTTACTGTTACCTCCTGCTGTTGATTCTCTCATAGGTCGCTGCTTCTGTCTCCAGAATCTGTTCCAGCGTTGGATTTTCAATATTCTTATGCGCTTTCATACAGTCCTCAATGATCTCCGTGATTTCCAGATACTTGATCTCTCTGTTGAGGAACTGGCTGACTGCAAGTTCATTTGCCGCATTGAATACAGTCGGAAGGCTTCCGCCTTTTCTTCCTGCTTCATATGCAAGTTCCAGTCCGTAGAATGTGTCTGTATCCGGCTTCTCAAATTCCAGTTTGCCCAGTGTCCAGAAATCTACTCTGTCCCCCGGAAGGAATCTTCTTTCCGGATAATACAGTGCATACTGGATTGGAAGCTTCATATCCGGTGTTCCAAGTTCTGCAATAATTGCGCCGTCTACATATTCTACCATCGAATGAATGATACTCTGCGGCTGTACCACAACCTGTACCTGATCCACATCTACATTAAATAACCAATTGGCTTCAATAACTTCAAGACCTTTGTTTACCATTGTAGATGAATCGATCGTGATCTTACGTCCCATTGACCAGTTAGGATGCTTCAATGCATCTTCCACCTTGATCTCCATCAGTTCTTCCGATTTCTTTCCACGGAACGGTCCGCCGGATGCTGTCAGAAGGATCTTATGAAGTGCTCCGTGATCATTTCCCTGTAAAGACTGGAAGATTGCACTGTGCTCGCTGTCCACCGGAAGAATGGATACTCCCATCTTTTTTGCCAGCGGCATAATGATATGTCCTGCCGTTACCAGCGTCTCTTTATTGGCAAGTGCAATGTCTTTTCCTGCTTTGATTGCCTCAATTGTCGGACGGATACCGATCATACCGACAACAGCCGTTACAAGGATCTCTGTTCCCTTCATCGTTGCAACTTCCAGAAGTCCATCCATGCCTGCAACAATCTTTGTATCCGTATCTGCTACATTAACACGTAATTCGTCTGCTTTTTCTTCCGACCATACAGCCACGATCTGTGGGTGGAATTCCCTGATCTGTTCTTCCAGCATCTTGATATTGCTGCCTGCAGCCAGTCCGAGTACTTCGATATCTCCATTCTCTCTTACCACTTCCAGGGTCTGTGTTCCAATGGAACCTGTAGAACCTAAAATTGCTATCTTTTTCATACTTACCTCCTACAATCTTCCTGCAAGGAATGTTGCAAGATAATAAATGATCGGTGCTGTAAAGATAACACTGTCAAATCTGTCAAGGATTCCGCCATGTCCCGGGATCAGTTTCCCGTAATCTTTGATATCATGATTACGTTTGATCGCTGAAGCTGCCAGATCTCCGATCTGCGAGATCATACCGCCGACTCCGCAAATAACCGCATACTGTGCCGGATTCACACCAGCTCCTGTAATCTTATTTGCTGCAACTGCAAAGATTGCACCCAGTAATGCAGCTCCGACAATTCCGCCGATTCCGCCTTCTACGGATTTCTTTGGGCTTAACTTCGGTGCCATCTTGTGTTTTCCAAGAAGCATGCCTGCACAGTACGCACAGGTATCACACCCCCAGGAGCTTAAAAAGATCAGCCATACTGCAACGGCTCCGTCTTCCAGCATTCTGGTCTGGTACACATAAGACAACATCACTGCAACATAGAATACGCCAAAGAACACCGTCATTACCTGCTCTGCCTTAAATGTCGGGAATGAAAACACATACACCGCCATCAGTACTACCAGAAATGCAATCGTAAGAAGTGTCATATACTGCATCTGTCCGGTATATAAAATTCCATAATATACAACAGCTCCCAGATAACCGGTAAGTCCTAATATCTTGTTCTGCACATCCACAACTTTATAAAGCTCTGACAGTCCGATCAGACTGATCAGTGCCAGAAATCCAAACAGTAAACCACCGCCGGTTCCAACCGTTGCAATTAAGATGATAACCAGAACAATCCCACTTAATAATCTCGTCTTAAACATTCTGTTCTTCTTCCTCCTTCACACCACCATAACGTCTGTCACGGTGATTGTATGTTTCAATCGCCTTTTCCAGCTCTTCTTTACTGAAATCCGGCCACGGAACATCTGTAAAATAAAATTCTGTATAGGCAAGCTGCCATAACAGATAATTGGAAAGCCTAAGCTCCCCGCTGGTACGGATCATCAAATCCGGATCCGGGATTCCTTTTGTATCCAGATATTGCTCAAATGTTTCTTCTTTGATCTCATCCGGATCCACTTTTCCATCCACGCAGTCTTTTGCAATCTTACGGATCGCACGGATCATCTCATCACGGCTTCCATAATTAATCGCGATCTGGAAATTCAGACCGCCATTATTCTTTGTTGCTTCTTCCAGTTCCAGAATTCTCTTCTGAATGTCTTCATCCAGTCTTGTGATATCCCCGATCACGCGGACTTTCATATCATTCTTTGCAGCCGTTTTCAGACAGGTCTTCATGTAATTACGAAGCAGCTTCATCAGAGCATTGACTTCATCGTCCGGACGATTCCAGTTCTCTGTGGAAAATGCGTAGACCGTCAGATATTTAATGCCCATTCTCCACGCTTCTTCGCAGATACGCTCTACATTCTTACTGCCCTGTGCATGACCGTAATTGCGCGGCATTCCTTTTGCTTTTGCCCAGCGTCCGTTTCCATCCAATATGATCGCAACATGTTGTGGCACATTCATATGATTATTTCCTCCTAATAACAATAGGTATACAAGAACAGAGGGGACAGTTTCCAGAGCATCTGGACCTTATCCCCCTCCTGTTGTATACTGCTTTTATCTCTTACAGGTCTTATACTGTCATAACCTCTTTTGATTTTGCTTCTACAGCTTTATCAACTTCTTTTACATATTTGTCTGTCAGTTTCTGAAGATCATCTTCCATATCTTTCATTTCATCTTCTGACACATCGGAACCTTTCAGTTTCTTAACAGAATCGATTCCATCACGACGGATATTACGAATCGCAACTTTGGCTGCTTCGCCCTTTTTCTTAACATCCTTTACCAGTTCTTTTCTTCGATCTTCTGTTAATTCAGGGAAAAGAAGACGTACAGTTGTTCCGTCATTCGTCGGATTAATCCCCAGATCTGAAGTCATGATTGCTTTTTCAATCTCTCTTACCATTTTCTTTTCCCATGGCTGGATCTGAATCATACGTGCTTCCGGTACGGATACGTTTGCTACCTGCTGGATTGGTGTCGGTGTTCCATAATAGTCTACCATGATCTTATTCAGAACGTTCGGATTTGCACGGCCTGCACGGATTGCAGAAAGTTCTCCGTCCAGATTTCCGATTGTTTTCTTCATTTTTTCTTCAAATGGTTTTAATCTTTCATTCATAGTGTTATCTCCTTTTATCTGCTTATCTGCATTTTTATACAGTTACTTTTGTTCCTGTAAATGTACCCTTCATTGTCTCAACAATGCTGTTCTCCTCATTTAATCCGAATACCAGCATCGGCATCTTATTCTCCAGACACATGATAGAAGCGGTAAGATCTACTGCCATCAGCTTCTTATCGATAATCTCCTGAATAGATATCTCATCGTACTTCTTCGCTTCCGGATTTACCTTCGGATCACTGTCATAGATACCGTCAATTGCTTTTGCCAGTAACATTGCATCTGCTTCGATCTCAATGGCTCTTAAAACTGCACCTGTATCTGTTGAAAAATATGGATGTCCTGTTCCGCCTGCAAAGAATACAACTTTTCCTTCATTCAATGCTTCTACTGCTGCATCCTTGGAAAACAGTGTGGTAAATGCACCGCATACGAACGGTGTAAATACTTCTGTCTTCATGCCTGCATAACGGAAAATATCAGATACATAGATACAGTTCATAACTGTTGCAAGCATTCCGATCTGGTCAGCCTTCACACGGTCGATCGTCTCACTGGTTCTTCCTCTCCAGAAGTTACCTCCACCTGTTACGATTGCAACCTGTACCCCATCATCTACAAGCTGCTTTACCTGCTTGGCTACACCCATACAGGTAGCTTCGTCAAATCCTGTCTTTTTATCGCCTGCGAGAGCCTCCCCGCTGAGTTTTAACAATACTCTTTTCATAAGTTCTTACTCCTTACCATAAGTTCTCTTTATGCATTCACATACTTATCATAAAGTATAGCATAGGAATAAAAAAAAGGGAATATGAAAGCCTCACATTCCCTTAAAAATCCTTTGAATTTTTATCTATTAATCGCGGAAAACCACTTCTCCTGTCTTTTCATCCATGCTTTCTACGATCGCCAATGACTCCAGATGAATACCTTTGGAACGGATGATATCTCCTCCGACCTGGAATCCCTTCTCGATCACAACTCCGGCTCCGACAAGCTCGGCTCCTGACTTTGTAACCAGTTCTGCAAGTCCTTCCAGAGCTTTTCCATTCGCAAGGAAATCATCGATCAGAAGTACCTTGTCACCTTTTCCGAGGAATTCTTTTGAAACAATAATGTCATACACTCTTCCGTGTGTAAATGATTCTACTTTTGTAGTGTACACATCTCCGGCAATATTCTTGGTCTGTGTCTTCTTAGCAAATACAACAGGAACATCAAATACTTCTGCTGCAACACATGCGATGCCGATACCGGAAGCTTCTATGGTAAGAATCTTTGTGATCTCTTCATCTGCAAATCTTCTCTTAAATTCTTTTCCAATCTCCTGAAATAACTTTACATCCATCTGATGATTCAGAAAGCTGTCCACTTTTAAGACATTTCCTTCTTTTATCTTGCCATCCTTGCGGATTCTGTCTTTTAATAACTGCATCTTAGCGGCCTCCACATATTTTTCTAAACGTTACCCAATATTGTAATAACTTTTGCGTCTGATTGCAAGTAGTTTCACTATATATTTTTCTAATATATTTTATTTTGCCAGTTTTTTCTCCAGAACGCCCATTGCAATCTGTTCGCTAGTGATTGGAAGATCTTTGAACCAGATGCCGGTTGCATTCGCAATCGCCTGTGCAAGCGCCGGTGCCGGAGTGTTAATTACGATCTCTCCGATGGATTTGGCACCGAATGGACCGGTCGGTTCATAACTGCTTTCAAATTCGACCTGCAGATTTCCCATATCTCTTCTGGATGGTACTTTATACTGCATGAATGAGTTATTCAGCATTCTTCCCTTTTCATTATACTGGATATTCTCATAAAGCGTCATTCCGATCCCCTGTACAATCCCGCCTTCTGCCTGCACTCTTGCAAGATTCGGGTTGACAACTGTTCCACAGTCTACGACAGCCTTATAATCCAGGATTTCCACATGACCGGTCTCTTTGTCGAGTTCGATCTCTACTGCCCCTGCCATGAATGGCGGCGGTGATGTCGGAGACGTATTACTTTCTGTCACCTCAAGCGCACAGCCATTACCGCACATGGATTTCGTACCGATATCTTCCAATGATACACTCTTCTGTTCTTTCGGCCATTCTACATGATCACTTGCAAATACCAGTTCTTCCACAGGTGCCTCCAGCATTCCTGATGCAATCTCAAGGATTCTGGCAATCAGCTTCTGGCATGCTTTTTCTACTGCCTTACCTGTTATATACGTAGTACTTGACGCATAAGATCCGGAATCATATGGCGACGCATCTGTATCGGCACCAAGTACTTCAATTCTTTCCACCGGACAGTCCAGACACTCTGCTGCCATCTGTGCCAGGATCGTATCGCATCCGGTTCCCATATCTGCTGCCGCGATCATCAGTGTATAGAATCCGTCATCATTCATCTTGATTGTCGCGGAGCCGACGTCTACGCCCGAGATTCCGGACCCCTGCATTGCCATTGCAATACCGACGCTTCGAACTTTACCATTTCCCATGTCTTTACACGGATACTTGTCCTTCCAGCCGATCAGTTCTGCAGTCCGCTCCAGGCAGCGGTCAAGTGCACAGCTCTGTGCTGTCTCACCGTAATATGCAGGCATCACATCGCCTTCTCTTACCATATTTTTTAGACGGAATTCTACCGGATCGATATGTAATCGTTCTGCCATTTCATTTACTGCAGATTCCACTGCAAAGATTCCCTGTGTCGCGCCATATCCTCTGTATGCTCCGGCAGCCATATGATTGGTATACACAACATCGTATGTAAAACGGTGTGCTTCTGCCGAACTATACAACGGGATCGATTTATGACCGGACAATCCAACAGTCGTCGGTCCGTGATCTCCGTAAGCGCCTGTATTCGACAGTGTATATACATCGATCGCACGAATCTTTCCTTCCTTCGATGCACCCAGACGGACATGTACTTCCATCTCATGTCTCGGAGACGATGCGATCTGCGATTCCTCTCTTGTAAAAATCATCTTCGAAGCTTTTCCCGTCTTCCATGTGACAAATGCCGGGAATAATTCCGCCACGACCGACTGCTTTGCACCAAATCCGCCTCCGATTCTCGGTTTGCTGACACGGATCCTGGATTTCGGAATTCCAAGTGCATTGGAAATGATACGTCTTACATGATATACAATCTGTGTAGAGCTTAAGATATTCAGTCTTCCATAAGCATCCATAAAGCATGTCGTACGGAATGTCTCCATCATGGCCTGCTGCGCTGCTCTTACATGATAGGTGCCTTCCACAACTTCATCACAGTCAGCCAGCACTGCCTCTACATTCCCGTCTTCAGTGCTGTCACATGCACATAAGTTCCGCTTATTATCTGCGCCGACCTGGCAAAGTGCCTTCCAGTTGTCTTCCGGATGTACCAGTACTTCGTTATCTTTTGCTGTATGGAAATCCAGTACTGCCGGAAGTACTTCATACTCTACTTTCAACATCTTAAGTGCCTTATCCACGCACGCTTCATTCTCTCCTGCCACGATTGCCACAGGATCTCCCACATATCTGACATGCTGGTCAAGGATCAGACGGTCATACGGACTGAGTTCGGGATATGTCTGTCCCGCTGTGGTGAATCTTTCATGCGGCACATCTTCCCACGTGTAGATATCTTCGATCCCCGGCACTCTTTTTGCCACATCTGTCTTTACTGATTTTACGATCGCATTGGCATGCGGGCTTCGGAGTACCTTTACGAT
>OLRW01000852.1_pt1 | contig 22329 bp, 22 predicted proteins | sample 1672701 | NCBI WGS metagenome assembly OLRW01 (sample SAMEA3136715, study PRJEB25190) | human gut metagenome | biome: human gut; feature: human-associated habitat; material: faeces | place: Austria | collected 2013
AGTGCATAACGGTACGTGTAGAACCGTCTTCCAGTTCTTCCTCATCATATGCTGCGCAAAGGAACGCAAGTACCACACGGTCAGCACCAAGTGATGGCTCGATAACGTATGGAATGTATTTTTCATTGGTCTCATCATCAAAGTAAGTCAGATCCTGTCCTGATACATTCTGATGCTGTGTCAGGTCATAATCTGTTCTGTCTGCGATTCCCCACAGCTCGCCCCATCCAAATGGGAAGAGGAATTCTACGTCTGTTGTAGCCTTGCTGTAGAAAGAAAGCTCTTCTTTGTCATGATCTCTGTAACGGACTTCCTCATCCTTAAGTCCAAGAGAGAACAGCCAGTCAAGACAGAATTTCTTCCAGTAAGCAAACCATTCAAGGTCTGTATCCGGTTTGCAGAAGAATTCAAGTTCCATCTGTTCAAACTCACGGGTACGGAATGTAAAGTTACCCGGTGTGATCTCGTTACGGAATGATTTACCGATCTGACCAATACCAAATGGAAGCTTCTTTCTTGAAGTTCTCTGTACGTTCTTAAAGTTTACGAAGATTCCCTGCGCAGTCTCAGGACGAAGGTAAACAACGTTCTTTGCATCTTCTGTTACGCCCTGGAAAGTCTTGAACATCAGGTTAAATTCACGGATCTCCGTGAAATTGTGTTTTCCACAGGTCGGACACGGAACTTCGTGTTCTTTTACAAATCCTTCCATCTCTTCATGTGACCATCCGTCAATGCTGTCCGGAATATCAATTCCATGCTCATGTGCATAATCTTCAATGATCTTATCTGCACGGAAACGTTCGTGACATTCCTTACAGTCCATCAGCGGATCACTGAATCCTCCAAGATGTCCGGAAGCAACCCATGTCTGTGGGTTCATAAGGATTGCACAGTCAACTCCAACATTGTATGGATTCTCCTGAATGAACTTCTTCCACCATGCTCTCTTCACATTATTCTTAAGTTCAACACCAAGATTACCATAATCCCATGTGTTGGCAAGTCCGCCGTAGATCTCAGAACCCGGATATACGAATCCTCTTGACTTTGCAAGTGCTACGATCTTGTCCATTGTCTTTTCAACCATTGTATGTTCCTCACATTCTTTTTTATCATTTACATTATTCACATAACTTATGCACTCCGGTTGATCTTTTCACAGAAGTTATTCACATCTTCCTTTAAAGATATTCCCCTTTGTACATCAATGTTTCTTATTATAACGACTAATGCCTTATTTTTCAAGCTGTTTTAGGTACTTCTCTTTATGTTTCTGCTTATATTCATACATAACTTCATCCGCTCTTTGCAAAATCTCATCTGTAGAAACAATATCATGTCTTTCAATAGTATTCACAACAGCGTTTCCAGGATCTCCAAAGACTTAAATTCCTTATCTACATACATCTTCATCAACCGTCCCATCACGCGTCCAAACTTCTCCAGCACTTCCGGCTTCACGTTAAATGTATATAATTTCTCAATTGTACTGGATTCAATATACTGCATCGTATACAGCGTAGAACCGTCAAGAAACATTCCGTCTCTCACTTCTCCGTCACATTCATTACACACAAGTCCGCCCTTCGCCGCGCTGAACACTGCCGGCCTCGTCCGGTCGCCACACTGTACACACTGGAACACCTGCGGTCCCTGTCCGTTGATTGTCAGCACTTTCAACTCGAAAATGTAACGGATCAACTGATTCGGAAGATGTGGATTTGTCAGCGCACGCATCGTCTGATAAAGTAACTTCAAAAGTTCCCGCTCATCATTCCGTTCCCTCGCATAGTAATTCGCAACCTCAAGGAAATAAAAGCCATAATATGCACCTACCACATCTGCTCTCAATTCTGAAAAATAATTTGATACATTTACAGACTGAATTGTGTAAGAAGAACGACCTTCATACATCGTGAATTCACCGAAAGTAAATGGATTCACCGCTCCCACTAGAGGACTGTTTGGTCTTCTTGATCCCTTTGCAAAGGCTGAGATCTTCCCCTGTTCTTTTGTAAGTATGACAACTCTGCGGTCGTACTCGCCCACCGGTGCGACAGAAAGCACCATTCCTGTCAAAACGATCTGATTCACGATGAAAGTCACCTTCTTTCTGCTATATTTGTAAAGATGTTGGAGACAAAACCCACAACTACGATGCCTGCGGATGCTTCGTGCAACGCATTTCCAATATCTTCTAATATATCCGATTTCGCGTGTAAATACAAGGAGATGTTCTGGGGGGGATTTTTTTGGATATGAGTTTTGCTGGATGTTTGACACATGTTAAGATTTTGGAAAACCAGACCAAGAGAAACTTGCTATAAATCATCTATTTAACCTTGATTCCCTAAATCTCCTTTTCAATTATTCCCATATCATATTCTTCAGCGTATTAGCGACTTACGTCGCTAGATATGCTAAAAAGCGGCAGCCACCAACCTCTCAGTCAGCATCTGCCGCTCTCATCATTCTCTTTTTATTCTTTATCCTCAAAGGCTTCTTTCATCTTATCCATGAATCCTTTTTTCTTGCCCTTTTTCTCTGATTTCTCAGATTTTGTAGCAAGATTGTCATGCTGATGAAGTGTATTTCCACTGAGCTCATCGAATTTTCTCAGAGCCTCTTTCGCCTCTGCGCTTAATCTCTCCGGTGTCTGGATCACTAATGTTACATAATGATCTCCTCTTACCTGAGTATTTCTAAGGGATGGAACTCCCTTTCCTTTCAGACGTACTTTTGTATCTGTCTTTGTTCCCGGTTTTACTGTGTAGAGAACGTCTCCGTCTACAGTTGGAATCTTCACATCGCCACCGAGTGTAGCCACTGCGAAAGAAATCGCAACGGTTGAGAAGATATGCATATCCTGTCTCTGGAAGATTGGATGTCTGGATACGTTAACCTCAACGAGGAGATCTCCTCTCGGTCCTCCATTAACTCCCGGTTCTCCTTTTTCACGGATGCGTACGCTCTGTCCGTTATCAATACCTGCCGGAATCGTAACTTTGATCTTCTTTCTGCTGGATGTATATCCTGTACCTGCACATTTCGGACATTTCTCTTTCACGATCTTACCGGAACCACCGCAGTTCGGACATGTTTGTACATTCTGTACGGTTCCAAAGAAGGACTGGGATGTATATACGACCTGACCTTTACCACCGCACTTTGGACATGTCTCCGGTGATGTTCCAGGCTTTGCACCTGTGCCGTGACAGTCTTCGCAAGGATCTTTCAGTACAAGATCCAGTTCTTTCTCGCATCCGAAGACAGCTTCCTCGAATGTGATGCGGATGCTCTTTCTGATATTAGCCCCTTTCATAGGACCATTGCTTGCGCCGCCTCTTCTGGAGCCACCGAACATATCTCCGAAGATATCTCCGAAAATGTCGCTGAAATCTGCTCCATTGAAATTAAATCCGCCACCGAATCCACCTGCTCCGCCGCCGGCACCACCATCAAATGCAGCGTGGCCGAACTGATCATACTGACGACGTTTGTCAGCGTCACTCAGAACGGCATAGGCTTCGGAAGCCTCTTTGAACTTTATTTCTGCTTCTTTATCCCCTGGATTCATATCTGGATGGTACTTCTTCGCAAGCTGGCGGTATGCTTTCTTGATTGTAGCATCATCTGCATCTTTGCTTACGCCGAGCACCTCATAATAATCTCTCTTTGCCTCTGCCATAACACAAATACTAACCTTTCTGTATCTCTTTCTTAACCTCAAGAAATTCTACGAAGCTACAAAGCTCCGTAGAATTTCTCTTCATGCTTCATTTATCTGATGCCCTGCTGCCTGTTTCTCTTCTGTCTTACCGGCATCTTTTCTATATTTTAGACTTCTTTGTAGTCTCCGTCTACAACATCATCACCCTGGAAACCATCCGGAGCCGGACCAGCTTCTGGTGTAGGACCAGCCTGTGCACCTGCACCTGCTGCAGCACCTGCCTGCTCATACATCTTTGTGAACAGTTTCTGTGCGCTCTCCATCAGTTTTTCCTTCGCAGCTTTGATCTCTGCTACCTGCTCTTCTGTTGTGTTCTCCGGAGCAGATTTTGCAAGGATATCTTTCAGTGCCTGAACGTCAGCCTCTACAGCTGCCTTCTCTGTAGCATCGACTTTGTCGCCAACCTCTTTGATTGCCTTCTCTGTCTGGAATACCATAGCGTCTGCTTCGTTTCTTGTATCGATTGCTTCTTTACGTTTCTTATCCTGAGCCTCGAATTCAGCTGCTTCTTTTACAGCTTTATCGATATCGTCATCAGACATATTAGAACCTGCTGTGATTGTAATATGCTGCTCTTTACCTGTTCCAAGATCCTTAGCAGATACATTTACGATACCATTTGCATCGATATCGAATGTAACTTCGATCTGCGGGATTCCACGTGGAGCCGGCGGGATTCCATCAAGTCTGAACTGTCCGAGGGACTTGTTGTCTCTTGCGAACTGTCTCTCACCCTGTACAACGTTGATGTCTACAGCTGTCTGGTTATCTGCTGCTGTTGAGAAGATCTGGCTCTTCTTTGTCGGGATTGTTGTATTTCTCTCGATCAGTCTTGTAGCTACACCACCCATTGTCTCGATAGACAGTGACAGTGGAGTTACATCAAGAAGAAGGATGTCTCCTGCGCCTGCATCTCCTGCAAGTTTACCACCCTGTACGGAAGCACCAAGTGCTACACACTCATCTGGGTTAAGGGATTTGCTAGGCTCTTTGCCTGTCAGTCTCTTAACTTCTTCCTGAACAGCCGGAATACGTGTTGATCCACCAACGAGAAGTACCTGTCCAAGCTCGGAAGCTGTGATTCCTGCGTCAGAAAGTGCACGTCTTACCGGTTCCTGAGTTTTTTCTACGAGGTCTCTTGTCAGCTCGTCGAATTTAGCTCTTGTAAGGTTCATATCGAAATGCTTCGGTCCTTCAGCTGTTGCTGTGATGAACGGAAGGTTAATATTTGTTGTTGTTGCACTTGAAAGCTCTTTCTTTGCTTTCTCTGCAGCTTCTCTTAATCTCTGAAGAGCCATCTTATCTGCAGAAAGATCTACGCCTTCTTTTGCCTTGAAGTCTGCAAGCATGTAATCTGTGATCTTCTGGTCGAAGTCATCTCCACCAAGTCTGTTGTTACCGGCTGTTGAAAGTACTTCGATAACTCCATCACCAATCTCGATAACAGATACGTCGAATGTACCACCACCAAGGTCGTAAACCATGATCTTCTGCTCTTTCTCGTTGTCAAGACCATAAGCAAGTGCTGCTGCTGTAGGCTCGTTGATGATACGTTTTACATCAAGTCCTGCGATCTTACCTGCATCTTTTGTAGCCTGACGCTGAGCATCGTTGAAGTAAGCCGGAACTGTGATAACAGCTTCTGTTACTTTCTCACCAAGGTATCCTTCTGCGTCTGCTTTCAGTTTCTGAAGGATCATTGCAGAAATCTCCTGTGGAGAATATTTCTTATCGTCAATATCTACTTTATAATCTGTTCCCATCTCTCTTTTGATGGATGAGATTGTTCTTGCTGCGTTTGTTACAGCCTGACGTTTTGCAGGTTCACCTACGAGACGCTCTCCTGTCTTTGTAAATGCTACAACAGACGGTGTTGTTCTTGCGCCTTCTGTATTCGCGATAACTGTTGGCTGTCCACCTTCCATAACGGCTACACAGCTGTTTGTTGTACCAAGGTCAATACCAATAATTTTTCCCATGATAAATTTCCTCCTCTATCTAATCTCTGAATCTTGTTAAAAATCAAATTAGTTTGCTACTTTTACCATGCTGTGTCTTACAACACTTTCACGGTACATGTAACCTTTCTGGAATTCTTCTGCGATGATGTTCTCACCGAGTCCCTCATCTTCTACATGCATCACTGCGTTGTGGAAATCCGGATTGAATTCCTGACCAACTGCCTCGATTGGTTTTACTCCAACGGATTCCAGTGTAGTCATAAGCTGTTTGTAGATCTTCTCCATTCCTTCTACGAACGGAGCATTCTTCTCCTCCTCCGGTACGGAACCAAGTCCACGCTCGAAGTTGTCTACAACCGGAAGAATCTTTTCTATGATATCTTTCGCTCCGATCTCGTACATCTGGGATTTCTCCTTCTCAGATCTCTTGCGGAAGTTATCAAACTCTGCCATCTGACGAGTAACGCGGTCTGTGAGTTCCTCGATCTTCTCGTCTTTCTTGTCCTTCTTCTCTTTCTTTCCGAAGAACTTTTTCTTACCTTCTGATGCTGCTTCTGAATCTCCTTCAGTCTCAGTTGCTTCCTCTGTTGCTTCTTTCGCTTCAGCCTCAACTCCCTGGGCATCTTCTGTTTCTACTGTCTCTTCAGCTTCTGCCTGCTCTTTTGCAGCCTTTGCTTTTGCCTCTTCAACAGCTTCTTTTACCATATCTTCTTTGCTCATGTTCTCTGTCACCAGCTTTCTACCTTCCTATTATTACTCTTTGGGTTCTTTATTATAAATCGCATCCAACTCACTTTGCAGCGTTTTCAGCGTCTTCATGACATGTTCATAATCCATTCTCTTCGGACCGATGATTCCAATCGTTCCTTTCATACCTTCTCCCAGCTCATATGTGGCGGTAACAACACTGCAGTCTTTCATGGTCTTAACCGGAGTTTCATCTCCGATATAAACCTGTATGCCGTTGTTCTCCTCACTTGCCAGTGTCTCTGTCACCAGATCTGCCAGCTGCTGTTTCTCTTCAAATGCACTGATGATCTCCTGTGCGCTCTGCTTATCACTAAGCTCCGGATATTTGAAAATATTCGTTGCGCCGCTTGTGTAGATCTCCATGTCATTATCTACATGAATGATCTCTGCCACTGCATCCAGTACATGACCGACAACTTCGCTGTGGATACCAGCCTGTTCTTTCAATCTGGCAATCAGACCTAATGTAATCTGATCAATGGATAATCCATTCAGTGTCGTGTTCAGAAGCATATTCAGCTTCAACAGATTCTCGTTACTTAAGGTTTCTCCAACTTCAATGATCTTATTCTTGATCACATTACCACCAAGTACGATGACTGCTACGATCTGTTCTTCATCCACCTGTGATAGCTGAATGAACTTCAATGTGTTCCGGCTGTTGACCGGTGCGGAAACCATCGTTGCATAATTGGTGTTCGAAGCAAGAACCTTTGCTGCCTGCTGGAGTACCTTCTCGACCTTATCGGTCTTCTCAAGAAGTGCATCCTCTCGTTTGCTAATCTCCTGCTCCTTATTCTCCATCAGAAGATCTACATAAAAGCGATATCCCTTATCTGATGGAATTCTTCCTGCCGATGTGTGTGGCTGGAAGATGTAACCAAGATCTTCCAGATCTGCCATCTCATTCCTTATCGTTGCGGAACTTAATTTCAAATCTGTGTATTTTGAAAGGGTTCGTGATCCGACCGGTTCGCCAGTCTCCAGATAATTCTGTATGATGGCTTTCAATATCGTAAGTTTTCTTTCACTTAATTCAGCTTCTACAGACATCTCTGTGTTCCCCTTTCTGTTCATCTTTGTTTGTTATTAGCACTCTTTGTTTTTGAGTGCTAACACCTTACAGATACTAAGATAGCACCTCGATTTCTGTTTGTCAACACTGATTGTTATTTTTATAAGTTTTTTATTTTCTTCTTATTTTATTAATAGGATGCTTTTTGGGGGAGGAAATGTGATTTTATAGAAATATTGTTGACTTGGATTGTAATTTTGTGAATTCCGGGCAAGCTTATAGCCAAATCATAAGTTGACTTGAATTATGATACATAAAATCCAGGTCAAAGACAAGTTTATTTAACTTACACTAATTGACCTGGATTTTAAAACCTGCTATCTATACTATCCCCTGATCTGTCCGTTTCCGAAGATAATATACTTTGTTGTTGTCAATGCTTCGAGTCCCATCGGGCCTCTTGCATGAAGCTTCTGTGTGCTGATTCCGATCTCTGCACCGAATCCGAATTCGAATCCATCTGTAAATCTTGTTGATGCATTTACATAAACCGCTGCCGCATCGATCTCATCCTGGAATCTCAATGCATTGTCGTAATCCTTTGTAATAATGGATTCAGAATGTCCTGTATTGTATGTATTGATATGTGTGATTGCCTCATCGATGGAATCAACAATCTTTACAGAAATAATTGCATCCAGGTACTCTGTTCCCCAGTCTTCTTCTGTTGCCGGAATAATCTCTGAACTGATTGCCTGTGCTCTCTCATCTCCACGTATCTCTACACCATGTTCCTTCAGTCTTGTTACAATCTTCGGCAAAGCTGCATCTGCTATCTTGGAATGAATCACAAGTGATTCACATGCATTACACACACCAAGGCGCTGTGTCTTTGCATTTTCAATAATATCTGTTGCCATCTTAATGTCTGCTGTCTCATCAACATATACATGACAATTTCCGGTTCCTGTCTCGATTACCGGAACCGTACTGTTTGCGACAACATTTGCAATGAGTCCCGCTCCGCCTCTTGGGATCAGGACGTCGATCCAGCCATGCATCTTCATCATCTCATTTACAACTTCTCTGCTTGTATCATCCACAAGAAGGATGAGATCCTGAGATAACTTCTCTTTGCGGAGTCCTTCCTTGATTACACGGGTAATTGCCTGATTGGAATGGATCGCATCACTTCCTCCGCGAAGAATTACCGCATTTCCAGTCTTGAAGCAAAGTCCGAATGCATCTGCTGTCACATTCGGTCTGGACTCGTAGATGATTCCAACAACACCAAGCGGTACGCGCTTCTTTCCGATGCGAAGTCCGTTCGGTCTTGTCTTCATGCCAAGCACTTCTCCGATCGGATCATCAAGTGCTGCGATCTGACGCAGACCTTCTGCCATATCCTCGATTCTCTGTTCTGTCAGAGCCAATCGGTCAATCAAAGACTGTTTCACGCCTTTCGCTTTCGCAGCTTCAATATCCTTTGCATTCTCCTGTAAAATCAATTCTCTCTCTTCTACAAGTTCATTCGCTACTGCGAGAAGCCCTCTGTTCTTTGCCTTCGTTCCAAGCTTTGCTGCCTCACGGGATGCACTCTTTGCAAGTCTTCCAAGCATCTGCATATATGTCTCCATTTTATTGCTCCTTTCATCAGCCTGCCGTTAAATATCTCTATCAGTTTCCATTCAGGAATGCCTCGGCATTTCTGCAATCCTGCCAGAGGCTATGTCGAGAGTATACCACATACCTTTTCTTTTTTCTATATTATATCAGTATTTCGCTTTATCTTTTTCACGTATTAACGTATTAGTGCATTTCTGTGAAAACAAACATCAGATGTTTATTCCGATGTTTGTTTTCTTATTCTATAATATTTTTCATCCAGATATCTCTTAAGAATCCGCCATATTTTTCCTTCGTAAGCATCTTCTGATACCCCTGTTTCATGACATTTGATCTGCTGAAAACATTTTCCGGATGCACCGTACAAAGCAGGTAGCGATATCCTATCTGTCTCAAATCACCTTCCGCGTGCTGCATCATTTTATATTGTAAATAGTGCCCTCGAAACTCTGGTAATACAGCCGCCGTATCCATCATAGCACAAAGCTTCAGTTTCTCTTCCTCCATTCCAAGATCATATCCCAGATTATCCGGGTGAGCGCCCGGTAAAATTACGAAAAACATAGCTCCCGCCTTGCCCTCTTCATCAACAGCAAGATATAAAAGACCTCGTTCCTTCTTCATCCAAAAATCAAATTTTTCATACGGTTCTGCAACAAACCATTCTGGAACGTTCATCCCCTGGTCTACCTTATTCACAATTTCGTACGCTTCTCGTAAGCACTCTCTTCCTACGCGAATTATCTTTATCATCAATAAATCTTCCTATTTTGTAATCACTTCTGTTCATTTATGTCTAATGCTTATACACTAAAATTATTTTTACAGTTCTTGTAGTCCTGCAAAAAACAATTCATAAGGGTCATCCTCTCCTGTAAGCACCGGTGAATTCTCTCCGCCACCATTCGTACTGCGCTTCATTGCGGCATAAAATTCATCTCCTGCCTGCACAATATCCATTGGATAAAGCTCATACCCCGCCTCACGGCATACAGAGCAGAATGCGCCAAGAGGATCTTCTACATCTCTTGTCTTTATGAACTGTTCTCTTAATTTATCATCATGTCTTGCTTTGCGCTGTAATTCATCTAAAGCTTCTACTGCATTCATAATATTTTTCTCCTTCTGCTCTGTTTCACCTGGTATTTGTTTCATGTTTAGAAAAGCTACCAACTACAAGATCCAACTCCATTCGTTGTTATCGTAGTCGATAGCTTTCTCTTTTCACTTTTATTCAATTTCTGTAGTTGTCTTCTGGATTCAAATCACTCAACTAAGTACTTGTTTCTTACTCGAACCCCAAGTCTAACGCTCACAGATTCCTCTATAAATTTTCTCCGCTGTCATCGGCAGTTCTCTAATGATCACTCCTGTCGCGTTCTGAATTGCATTGCTGATTGCCGGTGATGGTGTATTGATTACGATCTCTCCGATGGACTTTGCTCCGAACGGTCCTGTCGGCTCATAGCTGCTCTCGAACTCTACGCGGATTGTTCCAACATCAAGACGAGTTGGAATCTTATACTGCATCAAAGAATTGCTGAAATTCTTTCCCTTTTCGTTATATACAACATCTTCATACAGTGCCATACCGATTCCCTGTGCGATTCCGCCTTCCACCTGTACACGTGCAAGGTTCGGATTTATAACTGTTCCGCAGTCTACGACTGCTACGTAATCGATCAGTTCAAGTACACCTGTCTCTTTGTCGATCTCAACTTCTGCCATACCAACCATGAATGGCGGTGGAGATACCGGTGAGGAAAATGCTTCACTTGCGGAAAGTGGTGCGTTGCTGAAGCACATTACATTATTTCCAATCTGACTTCTTGAAATCTGCTTTCCTGTTGCCAGCTCTGTCACATATTCTCCATCGAAATCTACATCTTCCGGCTTGCATCCGAGATACTCTGCTCCACGCTCGCAGATTTTCTTGCGAAGGGATTCACAAGTCTTAACAACTGCCTGTCCTGTTACATAAGTTGTACTGGATGCGTATGAACCACAGTCGTATGGAGAGATGTCTGTATCTACTCCGAATACAACAACTTCTTCCGGTTTACATTCAAGACACTCTGCTGCCATCTGGGCAAGGATCGTATCGCATCCTGTTCCCATATCAGTAGCTCCAATGATCAGACTGTAGAATCCGTCATCATTTACTTTGATTTCAACCGCACCTGTATCTACTGCTGAGATTCCAGATCCCTGCATGGACATTGCAACTCCGACACTGCGGACTTTTCCATTTCCCATATCACGGTATGGATACTTTTCATCCCAGTTGATCATTTCTTTTGCTCTGGCAAGACATCTGTCGAGTGTACAGCTGTTTGTAACTTCGCCATAATAAGCCGGCATCTTATCGCCCTGGCGTACCATGTTCTTCTCACGAAGCACTGTCGGGTCCATTCCGAGAACTTCTGCAAGTTCATTTACAGCTGATTCTACAGCGAACTGTCCCTGTGTTGCTCCGTATCCACGGTAAGCTCCAGCTGACATTACATTTGTGTAAACAACGTCATATGTAAAGCGGAATGCCTCTGCCTTTCCATAAAGCGGAATAGACTTGTGACCGGAAAGACCTACGGTTGTCGGTCCGTGCTCACCAAATGCTCCAGTGTTGGAAAGTGTATAGAGATCGATTGCTTTAATATTTCCTTCTTTATCCGCTCCCAGACGTACATGAAGTTCCATCTCATGACGCGGTGAAGAAGCGATCAAAGACTCTTCTCTTGTGTAAATGATCTTCGCCGGTTTTCCTGTCTTCCATGTGACAAGTGCCGGATAAACTTCGGAAACTACAGTCTGCTTCGCACCGAATCCTCCACCGATTCTCGGCTTGATCACACGTACTTTGCTCTTCGGAATATCGAGTGCATGAGCAAGGATTCTTCTTGCATGGAACGGAACCTGTGTAGATGAAACGACATTTAATCTTCCGTATGCATCTAAATATGTATAAGTACGGAAAGTCTCCATCATCGCCTGCTGGTTCGCCTTTGTGTGATAAACGCGGTCGATCACGTGATCGCATTTTGCAAGAACTGCCTCTACGTCTCCGTCTTCACTCACCCCATGTGCACAAAGATTTCTCTTGTTGTCCGCGCCAACCGGGCAGAGACTTCTCCAGTTATCTTCCGGATGCACAAGGATTGGATTATCCTTTGCTGTACGGAAATCAAGAACCGGTTCAAGGACCTCATACTGGATCTTCACAAGCTTCATCGCTTTCTTAACTGCTTCCTCTGAAGTTCCTGCCACGATTGCAGCTGCATCTCCAACGAAACGTACTCTCTGGTCAAGGATCAGACGGTCATACGGACTTGGTTCCGGATAGGTCTGACCAGCCATTGTAAATCTCTTATCCGGACAATCTTTATATGTAAGAACACATTCGATTCCAGGTACTGCCTCGGCACGTGCTGTATTAATATCCTTGATTAATGCATGTGCATATGGACTTCTGATCACTTTAACAATCAGACAGTCTGACGGCGCAAGGTCATTTGTATAAACACTTTTTCCTGTAACAAGTGCAGCAGCATCTTTCTTTACAAGAGGACGGTTTACAATCTTCAGGGATTCTATAGCTTCTCCTTTTTCCTGATTGCTGTGGACAAATTCCGGTTTCTCAGGAATCAGATTCTGAACTTTATCTATTCTTTCCATTCTTACTCCTCCCCGCCCATTTTCTTTACTGTAATGTTAACTGCTGTATTTCTGACTTCCATATATTTCTGGATTGCACGAAGCTGTCCCATGTATCCTGTACAACGGCACAGATTTCCTGCCAGATATTCTTTGATTTCTTCTATAGAAGGGTTCTTCAATTCACGGAACATTGCGAGCACGTTCATAATGAATCCAGGAGAACAGAATCCACACTGCTCTGCACCTTCCTGTGCAAGAAATGAGCCGAATTCTGCTGCTTCTTTCTCCACACCCTCAAGTGTTGTCACTTCATGTCCGTCAATGCTTGCTGCAAGAACAGAACATGACAGGCGGGATTTTCCGTCGATCCATACTGTACACAAACCACAGTTTGTTGTCTCGCATCCACATTTCACACTCTTACATCCAAGATCACGCAGAAGATTCAACAGGACTGTATCTGCAGCGATCTCTGTACTTACTTTCTTTCCATTCAGGGTAAACTGTACTTCCATCCTATTTCTCCTCCGCATTATATTCATCTAAAATTGAGCGCATCTCTCTGCGAAGCAGAACCTCCGCAAGGTGCTGTCTGTACTCCGCACTTCCGCGCATATTGCTTCCATAAGTAAATTCTGCTGCCACACGTTTTGCATACTCTGTGAGCTGCTCGTCTGTAGCATCTTTCGGGATCTCCCACTGCTTTTCAAGCAATGCCGCTTTCATCGGTCTTGCTCCTACCGAAAAGAACCAGGACTCCTGACCTCTGTAAATTCCTGTTACGACAGAACATGTCAGTACCGGGAAATCTGTCTTTGTCTGACGAATTGATTCATAACGGAATTTTCTCTTGCTCTTTCTGACGATCACGGATACAAGAATATCCTTATCTGCTTTTCTATTTACAAACTCAGAAAGTCGAACAGTTCCTCCATTATATAATTCCACAAATGTATCCAGTGCCAGTAATGCAGTCAGCACATCAGAAAATCCGTATCTTCCATAGATACTGCCTCCAACTGTTGCCTGATTTCTAAACTGAACTCCAACAATATGACGAAGGCTTTCTGCAATTCCGTCCCCATAGAATTTTCTCAGCCCCTCATGCTCTTCCAGCTGGCGCAGTGTACACATTGCTCCAATGCGGAATACATGGTCTGTCTCCTCAATCTCATTCAAACCAAGTTCCGACATATCAATGATTGTCTTCACTCTTGCATTTCCTAATCTCATCCACATCATGCCGCCCATGATACGACTGTTTCTTGCCTGATTCAGCTCGTAAGCCTCCTCCAGTGTCTTAACTTTCACGTAATTACCGATTGTTAACACAGTAGGTCTCCTTCCTATCCACATACCTTTTCCAAGAATCGCGGTTCTCATCCTCGCAATTTTCTCTTGTTATCTTATGTCGTTTCTTGCGATTGTTTTTCAAAAAACAAACATACAAGCATAAAAAAAGTGCAAATGAAACAACTTTGTCATTCACACATCTAGCGAATTAATGATATCATATATATAAGAAAAAAGTCAAAAAATCGGTTATACTTTATTATAATCAATTTTTATAAGGTGTACTTATAACACGAGTACTATAAATAAGAAAGAAATCCAGAAACCATGTTGACATCATTGTACCCTCGGTGTTATTATTTGCTTAAACACGGAAACGTAGATAGAGGTTGCATTTTTCATAAGTAAGGTGACGGATGTGTCAGGAACAGAAGAACTCATCGGAAAGGGAAAGATGCCGAAAGGGTAAGAATCCTGAGTTCTTGTTCTTGGGCATGACGTGAATAGCGGCATGACTGTCATCGCAAGATGGAGAGCTATCTGAATTATACATAATGTATATTTGGGGACGGCGCATCTTGCCGTTTCTTTTATGTTTATTTACAGTTTACGCATTCTTGCATAGATGTATATTAAACAGTTACTGCTCATGGCTATTATAATTATCGTTCACAAGGAACTTATGCGCAATAACCTGCTATGACCAGTAATACTTTGTTTCACCATGTTGAAGGAGGATAAAAAGAATGGCAATTTTTAAAGGCGCAGGTGTAGCGATCGTTACTCCGATGAAAGAGAATCTTGAGGTCAATTATGACAAATTAGATGAGATGTTAGAGGAGCAGATTGCAGGCGGAACAGATGCGATCGTCATCTGTGGAACAACAGGTGAATCCGCTACTATGACAGAGGAAGAACATGCAGCAACAACCCGTTTTGCAATTGAGCGTGTGAACCACCGTATCCCGGTCATCGCCGGAACAGGTTCTAATTGTACAAGAACAGCGATCCAGTTGTCCAAAGAAGCTCAGGAAGATGGAGCTGACGGACTTCTGCTCGTTACACCATATTATAATAAAGCAACACAGAACGGACTGATTGCTCATTACACAGCTATTTGTAATGAAGTAAATATTCCGGCGATTCTGTACAATGTACCAAGCCGTACAGGATGTGGACTTCAGCCACAGACAGTTGCAACACTTGTGAAAGATGTTGAGAACATCGTAGGTATTAAAGAAGCATCTGGAAATATCAGCACAGTTGCACAGATCCTGCATCTTTGTGATGGCAACGTTGATCTTTACTCAGGAAATGATGATCAGGTTGTACCACTTCTCGCACTTGGCGGAATCGGAGTTATCTCCGTTCTCTCCAACGTAGCTCCGGCTTACGTGCATGACATGTGCTACAAATTCTTCTCAGGAGATATCGCAGGTAGCCGCAAGATGCAGTTAGATGCACTTCCACTGGTTGATGCTCTCTTCTGTGAAGTGAACCCGATCCCGGTTAAGGCTGCTCTTAACATGATGGGAAAAGAAGTTGGAACTCTTAGAGCACCTCTGACAGAGATGGAAGATGCACATAAAGAAGTTCTGAAAAAAGCAATGATGGATCTTGAAATTCTGTAAGAGAACAAAGAAAGGAAGAAGTGATTTTGAGGTCGCTTCTTCCTTTTTTATAATTGCCTGATCCAGCGTTTCTCTTGGTATTAACATCACATCATATCGCCCGTAACCGCTTTCTCTGTTGAACTTTACTTCATAACGATCTCTTAATTCTACCAAAAGTCCCAGAACGAATCCATGATAAAAACGCTCCGGCTGCCTTTTTCCTGCCGGATGTCTTCCTGTATCAAAACTGCTAAATGTAGCTAGTGCAACTTCATTCATATAAGTATTCATCTCTTTCACATTCCCCCGAAGCATCGCTTTGATAAATGCGTTATAATTTGATTCAGAATTAGAGAACCATCCTTGAAACATTTCTTGAATTTTCTTTATTTTTTTCTTGACATTCATCACTCCATAAGGTATACTTAACAAGTCGCTTGAGTTAAGCGACAACTGAATAGGGGATTGGTCAAATGGTATGATAGGGGTCTCCAAAACCTTTGGTGGGAGTTCGATTCTCTCATCCCCTGTTGACTAGGAAAGTCGAAAAACCTTGAAAATCAAGGCTTTTCGGCTTTTTTTGTATCTTAAATTCATTTGCCATTGTTTGGTCAAATGTTTTCTAATATCCTTTCGTGTCCTTCTGCTGGAATTGCGATTATCTTCGTTGCTTTCCACCGCTTCTGCATTTTCCTACACAAGCGAAAAAATGTATTGAAAGAGGGGAAAAGAAATCATGTGCATGGTATTCTATTCGGGATGCGAAAAAACAAAAAAATAGTATATTCACCAACCCAACAAGAGGGACACACTATTGTTCTAGGATCATCAGGAACAGGAAAAAGTTCTGCGATATTGATTCCTACTCTAAACAGCCTGAACAATGACGATACCTGTCTTGCGATTGACATAGCAGGGGATATCTGCAAAAATGTGTCCTTACCAAATAAAATAGTATATGAACCTGCGGATGCTACCAGTATTCCATATAACGTTTTTGCTTCTATTGATCGCTTCAAAAATATTGATGACAAAAACCAAGCCTTAGAGCAATTAGCTTTCCAACTAATGCCTGATGATGAAAAAGCATCTGACGCTTCCCGTTTTTATACGACAGAGGGGCGAAAGATATTAACAGCTTCATTAATTGCTTTTTACCATCAAGGTATGGACTTTATCAATATATGCGAAAAGATCGTATTTAGTTCCTGGAAAGATCTGTTTTTTGATATAGATGAAAGCAATTGTCCCAAGGCTTCACAATACATCAATTCATTTCAAGGAGCCTCCGAGATCAATACAGCAGGCTGTAAACAGTCCTGTGATGCTGTATTAAAACTCTTTGCTACTAATGAACAGATTAAAAAAACGGTTCGCCGCCCTGACAAAGGAGAGCCCTGCTTTTTTCCTGATACCTTAGAAACAAACAGTGTGTTTGTTGTTATTCAAGATTATTGCTTAAAACTATATGCACCTTTACTGCACCTTATAACATCACAATGTTTTGAATTCTTCTCTCAGCGTAACACACAAGCTACACACACTATCTTATTAGCACTTGATGAGTTTGCATCTTTTGGTTATCTGGATATGACAGACGCTCTGCGTAAACTACGCAAAAAGCATGTTCGGATCATGGTTTTATCTCAGAGCCTTGCAGATCTTGATTTAATCTATGGTTCAGAAGAGCGAAAAGCTATGATAAACAACTTCCGTTTTCGTGTGTTACTCGGCGCTACAGATGCTGATACACAAGAATATTTTTCAAAACTGATCGGATATAAGATAACCACACGCCGCGGTGTATCTCGTAGCGGTAGGGGCAAAACGACATCAGTAACCGAAACCAAAGACTATGCTGTTGAGCCATCCTCGCTTGCTCAATTAAAAGATGATCTTATCGTGTTGTCCGATGATGGTTATGAAAAACTTCAGAAAAATTATTATTTCAAAAAGCGATAACCTACAGAACTTCACTTTCCTTGTTCGTTAATCGCCTAGCGTCTAGGCTGTCACTGAAAACTTAGGGAGCGTCTTTCGCTCCCTTATGTTTGAAGGACTGATACGTTTCCTCAACTTCCTCGCGCATTTCCTTGGCAATGTCAAATCCGACCTGATACCAATATCTCGCCACTTCATTTGTATAATCCAACAATGCATGTTTACATTCTTCCAATGTATCTTCATCTAATTCTCTTCTTAATAAATCTATCAACTCCGATTCATTGAAGTATTCACGATTCTCCTGCTGTTCCTCAAAAAAATCACTTGATTCCATAAGTTTACATTTTTCTTTCAATATTGAATTCCACCTTTTTGTTTTTCTGAATTTTACCACATTGTGGATATCTCCACAATATTTATTTACACAATAGTGAAATATAATTCAATTATTGGAAATGCTAACTAACATGGAGATTACTATGATAGATTACACACCGTTGTGGACAACTATGGAAAAGAAAAACACATCTCAATATTATTTGCTTAAACACGGAATTGACAACAAGACTCTTGATTCCATCAAGAAGGGAAATAATATAACTCTGCTCACATTAGAAAAATTGTGTAAAATATTAGATTGTACTCCAAATGATATTGTTCGTTTCCTTTGATTTTTTTCTAAAAAGAGATTCCCTATTTTATTGATTTGTGATAGATTATATCATAAGAAAATAATTATGAACATTGAAAAACTGTCTTACAAAGTGTCTTGCTTGATAGGATACATCAATAAAACCTTATATTTCGTGGTTTTTTTGAAATTTAACAGGGGTCTCCAAAACCTTTGGTGGGAGTTCGATTCTCTCATCCCCTGTATTAAAAAGCCTTAGAAACCGCGTAAAATCGCTGTTTTAAGGCTTTTTCTTTTTTCCCAAAAGCAAAGGTAATCAAAAAGGTAATCACCATATGTTCGAAACATCTGAAGAAGGAGGAAATCTTGCACAAGTGCGTCTCATATGGTACCAAAAAGACCTACTTTGCTAAAAATTTGATTATTTTAAATGATATTTTAAAGATACAAATAAAAAGAAATGCCTTAGCAGATTAATTCATATTCACATAAACATGAAGAATACTGTTAGGGCATTTCTTTTTTATCTAGATATTAACACAAGAGTATCAAAATACAATAAAACAAAGTTGATTGATATATTCTTAAAAATAGCCACTTTTCCTTAAAACATCTATAATTCTCTTTTCCTCTATTAAGTAGATACCTTATATGGGTCTTATACAACTAATAACAAGAAATAATTGAAGAATATCCAACTCTTTAAAAAAGAGGATTTTTATTGAACATACTAGATTTTAGATTAGAGTTATAAAATATTTTTATCTTTATCATTTTTAATAATCTTGTAAGCTTCCAAAATTCCTTGCTTTACTGCAGATTTAATAATAAATGCTAGTAACGGAATTATAAAAAAAATAATGATTAAAGCAATAAATAGTATCATCGTTAAATCCATAAAGAACTCCATTTCTAATAACTATAGTAAGTGTTTCAAATTTATCAGATTTATTCTAGTATAACATACTATTAATGAATGTAAAGAAAAATATTCCTAAGAACAACCTTTCCTGATTTCCAAAAGGAAATTAGAGTTACTCAAGGGCGCATCTTGCCCTTGTTTAATAAAAGATTCGTTATGCTTTGCAGTAAATCAATGTTTTAAGTTTTCTCCAATTTGGGGAATAACCTGTGCCTAAGTGTCTAAAGTATGATATCATGTGAGTAACAAATTAGAAGTTGCAAGGAAGGAATTATGAAATTTATGCAAACAGAGAAAAAACAGCTTTTGATCTATGTGATTACAGCATACGGAATCACATATGTAATGGGACTTCTGATGTGGTATGGCTATGGAAAAGGTCTTGATCTCAGCGCTTTTCCAAAGGCGCAGATGCTGTATCCAGCAGCAGGTGTGATGATGGCTTATTTAATTACCAAAAAAGGAGATAAAAATCTTCCAACGGCTTTTTACATATTCTTTGTAGCTCTCACGGCGGTGCTGGTTGTCTGCACGGCGGCTTCTGTTCTGGCTCCCCAAAATAGAGATCTGATGAGCATGCCATATTCTCAGTGGGCACCGATCATGAATTACGTTATAATAGGTGGCAGCGTTATTTTCTGGATTCTTCTTCTGAAATCCGGTAAAGAAAAGCGCAGATCCTATGGACTGAACAGCGAACATTGGAATATATCTATTCGTATGATCCTGTTGTTTATTGGATTATATCTTCTCAGATTTGTGATTGCCTGTGCTCTGAGCGGCCAGCTTTCTGAATTTGGCAAAATAATGGCAAATCCTACTACCTGGATCATATTTTTTACTGTTTTGGTAAACTTTTTCCTGTCAGTAGTGGCATTCTTTGGAGAAGAATACGGATGGAGATATTATCTTCAGCCTCTTCTTCAGAAAAAATTTGGACTAAAAGGCGGCGTAATCCTTTTGGGCTGTGTGTGGGCTGTATGGCATCTGCCAATAGACTTCTTCTATTACACTACGCCGGATATGGGGCTGGCGGCTCTGGCAAGCCAGTTTGTTACCTGTATTTCACTGGGGATTTTTATGGCATATACTTATATGAAAACCCAGAATATCTGGGTTCCGATAATTATTCATTTTCTGAATAATAATATGGTGGTAGTTTTTTCAGGAACGTACTCTGCGGATGTACTTCAGAATCAGCAAATCCACTGGGGAGCTATTCCTGTGGCACTGGTAATGAATCTGCTGATCTATGGATGGGTGATCTTTCTGAAGCCATTTAAGGAGAAAAAAGCATAATATTGAATTCATTCAAATTATTTACCACAACCACAGAATTTTTGAATATAAGCACAAAACCGCTGAAATTAATATTGAAGAAACGCACATAATATAAAACATATAAATTGAAGGAATGTATATTTTGTGATATGTTAGAACCGTTTTATCTCTTACCGTTTTTGATAAAATGAGTTTGATAGATTGGATTTGTGGAGGTACACGATGATAATAAAAATTGTTACAATTTCACTGATGGCAGTGTTCTACATCTGCTATTTTGCAAAGCTGATTAGTCAGAAAAAGCAAGGCATAAAGACAGATCAATTAGGAAAAGGAAAAGAGGGATTTGTCAAATTTATAGAAGTGGCTCTTAAAATAATCACATATTTGCTTCCTGTAATACAGATTATCAGTATTGTGTTTTATTCGGGAACAGCACATATTGTGTTGCAATTTACAGGAGTTGTAATAACAATGTTAGGTGTACTTGCTTTTATTGTTTCTGTTACACAAATGAAGGAGAATTGGAGAGCAGGTGTGCAAAAAGAAGAAAAGACCAGTTTGGTAACAACGGGCATCTATTCTATTAGCAGAAATCCTGCATTTTTGGGTTTTGATTTAATGTATATAGGAATATTGTTTTCGTTCTTTAATTGGTTCCTTTGCTATGCCACAGGTTTTGCAGTGTTATTTTTTCATTTGCAGATAGTCAATGTAGAGGAAGATTTTTTGATAGAAGCATTCGGAAATGAGTACCTGCAATACAAATCAAAAGTATGCAGATATTTAGGAAGAAAAAGATAACTTTAAGTTTTTGAAACTGAGAAATCGAAAGTTATGGAGGTACTTTATGAACGAGAGAGAAAAAATTATCCGATTATGGTTTGATATGTGGATTAAGAAAGCAGATTTAGGAATTGACAATATTTTTACAGATGATGTTGTATATACTGAGAGTTGGAGTCCTAAATATGAAAACCGCAAAACGGTAAAGCACTGGTTTGACGAATGGAATACACGCGGAAGTGTTCTTGTCTGGGAGATTAAGCAATTTTTTCATCAAGGCAATCAAACAATCGTGGAGTGGTATTTTAAAAGCAAAATGAATAATGGAAATGTTGAAGAATTTGACGGAATATCTTTAATTGTATGGACACAGGATAACAAAATAAAATCATTAAAAGAGTTTGGTTGCAATCTTCATAATTACAATCCATATCGAGATAGTGATATTCCCGTATTTCGAGAAGAAAAAGCAAATTGGTTTTGAGAGGACTATAAATTCAAGTTTGTCGAGCAAAGGAGGTGCTGTAACAGATGGATGAACATTCCTATGACGATATAATCAATCTGCCGAATCCGACATCGAAGAACCATCCTCGTATGTCACTTCACGACAGAGCAGCACAGTTTGCACCTTTTGCGGCACTTACAGGACACGATGCAGCCATTAAAGAGACTGCAAGGCTAACAGATGAACGGTTAGAGTTAAGCGATGAAGTCATTATGAAATTAAATGACCAATTAAATATGATTAGAGATAATATCGGCACAGAACAGGAAATATCAATAACTTATTTCGTGCCTGATGATAAAAAATCCGGAGGAGCATATCTCACGCATTCCGGCATAGTGAAAAAGATTGATGAATTTGAACGCAAACTGATTATGCAGGATGAAACAGTAATTCCGACTGAACAAATCAGCGTGATACAGGGAGAAATGTTCAAAGGACTATATGAGTAATAGCTTGGAAAGGGCAAACAATGGAAACAAAGCCGAGAATATTATACTTAAAGAAAATATTAGAGGAACGAACGGACGAGGAACATCCGCTTTCGACGACGCAGCTAATCAATATATTGAATGATGAATACGGAATATCTGCACATAGAACGACGGTCAC
>OLRW01000885.1_pt1 | contig 21700 bp, 17 predicted proteins | sample 1672701 | NCBI WGS metagenome assembly OLRW01 (sample SAMEA3136715, study PRJEB25190) | human gut metagenome | biome: human gut; feature: human-associated habitat; material: faeces | place: Austria | collected 2013
TCATACCCTGACGGTCGCATGCTGCGAAGTCTTTCTGTTTTCCTTCGATCAGAGCATCAATACCATACAGAGCAACTCGTCTGTAGTCACCAACGATACGTCCACGTCCGTAAGTATCCGGAAGACCTGTCAGGATCTTGCTGTGACGGGCTAATTTCATTTCTGGTGTGTAGATATCAAATACGCCCTGATTGTGTGTTTTGAATTCATAGTTGTGGAATACGTCTTTGATCTTGTCGCTTACTTTGTATCCGTAAGTTTCGCAGGCCTGCTCTGCCATTTTGATTCCACCGTATGGCATAAATGCACGTTTCAGCGGTTTGTCTGTCTGAAGACCAACAACTGTTTCAAGATCTTTGAGATCTTCATCAATGTATCCCGGGCCATATGCTGTCAGAGATGTGACAACCTCTGTTTCCATATCCAGAACTCCGCCTTTGGCACGTTCTTCTTTCTGCAGTTCCTGAAGTTTTCCCCACAGTTTGTTTGTTGCTTCTGTTGGTTCTTCCAGGAAGGAGGCATCTCCGTCATATGGTGTGTAGTTCATTGAGATAAAGTTACGAACGTCGATTTTTTCTTTCCAACGGTTTCCTTTGAAACCTTCCCACTGTGAAAAGTTTTTCATTTTTGCACCTCACTATAATATAATTTATTCCGCGTATGTCCCGTCTAACTTTTCTCACAAAAGAAAAATAAGACCGGAATCTTATTAGTTTCAAGTGAACACTCCCTTGTTCACGCTGCTAGTTTACACTATAGAAAGTACCAATGTCAATTCTTTAACGAATGCTTTTAATTTTGTACAATTTGTGGTGTCTTCTTGAAAGTAATCATCAATATATTGTATTTTTACAGGTACAATATTTCTTTTGTCAGATATCAGATCTTATTTTTTGCTTCTATAATAATGCTGCCTGTAATAACAGTTCCCGCTGCACCCATAAGGAAACAGTATTTTTTTCATGGAGTTTATATAGTCTTTTTCTGTTTTGGACGCTTTAAGAATATCCAGTGCTCTTCGCAGATTTCGGATATCTTTTTCCATAAAATCCGTATAATTTCCCCTGCCGACCAGTTTCAGGTGTGTGATGCCCGCTTCCTTAAGGCGATAAAGTGCACAAAAACCGCAGCCGCTTGCTCCGGGGAGATAGCCCGTATCGTCTTCTGCCGGAATTTCTGTGGAAGGTGTTTCCTGTCCCGGAATGTCATCCCGGTCTGATGTTGCTTTACCACACGTTATATAGTCATTCCTCTGTTGTCCGTTTTTTATGCATGTAAGCAGATAAGGCACACGGCAAAGATATCCCATCTCATCGCAGTGAAGGGAATTACAGAATGCACCGGTAAACTGGCAGAGTTCATTCAAAGCAAATGCCTCGAACTCAAGTCTGCTCTGTGATGGTCTTACGTCTCGCTTACCTTCTGTATTTCCGACATTCTGCCTCCGCACATGTGTAATCACAGATTTCATGTCCTCAATTGTATTCTTCCTGTGAAAAATTACCCGTTTGAGCTTCATCTGCTGAAAAATATCCACCATTCCGGTATTCACTTCCGCTGTCTCTCCGCTTAAATGAATCTCACAGTCGATATGCTGTTTTCGAAGATACAAGATCAGTGCCGGATCTGCGATAATGTAGCTGTCAAATCCAATTCTCATGCATTTCTTTATCATTTCTGCAATTTCCGGGTACTGTTCCGGGATATAATAAAGGGCGTTAAACGTCAGATGCACCGGTTTCCCATACTCTTTCACCATTGCGGCAAGGATTTCCAGCTCTCCCAAAGAACCAATCTGCACATTATAAGAAAGGACTTCCCTGCGATTGAGCGGCATGACCGTCCCATATTTCTTTGTCCATTCGTATGGCACATAACCGCAAAAAAATTCATCTGCTCCGGCATGGACAAATCGTTCATATTCATCTATCGATCCTAAACCTGCAGTAATCTTCATTTGCATTTCCTCTCCATTATCGTATTTGTCATTTCTGTCCTTATCGATTTTATCCATTTCGTCTGAATCAATGTTTTTTGCTTATATCAACCCCAGCACAAACCGGTCGATTCCTGCTTCTTCCTTCTCTTTAAGTATTTCCGGGTGCATCAGAGTTTCCAGATCCAGCCCGAACAGCGAATTATATCTGCCGATCATATGCAGATGTTCCGGATATATCAGCATATATTTTTCGCAAAAATGTGGACAGTTTTCTACAAAGCTCTGTTTCCCCCGTTCTCCTTCTGTGCAGATTGCATGAAGCTGACAGTACTGGGAAGTATTCGTCTGATAAAAAGGAAAATGCAGACTGTTTTTTCCTTCCGGAAAACGCTGGGGATAACCACAGCTCTCCCATTCAAAGCGCTGAAATCCGCACTTCTCCCGCAGAAAATCTCTGTAAAAATCTGCATTCAGGCTGTTTTCACTGTAAAATTCCCGCGCTCCTTTTTTGTATTTCATCCGGGGATCTTTTTTTCTTTTGTTGAGCAAAGTTCCCATGCACAGTTTCAGATGCGGGGTCTTTTTCGCCATAGAGAGTATCGCCCAGTCATTTACCACAATTTCTACATCTTTTTGTTTTTCTTCGCACCAGTTATCCACCATACGAAGCATTTTTTCGGTGTTTTTCAACAGGTTTTCACGGACATATGTGTAAACGATCGTGATTGCCAGATCCTCCCGGTATGCTTTATCAAGCAGGGTTTTCAGTGTCTTTTCCTCTGGAAACAGCAGATGGCAGAACTGATTTCCAATGTAAAGCCTGTCCGGAACACACTCCTGTATCTCCCCGGAAAATGCAAAAAACGTCTGCTCCCAGTAATGTTTCATAAAATCCTGAATATTTTCTTCAAGGTACATCCTGTACAGTTCGGGGCGATCAAGTTCCAGTACAAATTCCTTCGATTCATGCAAAACCTCCGCAAGTTTTGTTCCCGGGACATCCTGAAACCATATATTTTTCTGTTCTGTCATATTTTTCGCGAAAATTTCATCTTTTTCTGCGGGATAGCCGGTCAGTACTTCAGCAAGCGCAGCATCGTCTTCTTCTGTTTTCAGATGAATATATCGAGTATAACGTCTGAACAGTCCCTGTACTTCTTTTCGAAAGTCCTCCTGCTCTGTAAATACGGAATAAGTAAAATAAAACTTTTCTTCTTCTGGCTTTTCTATCTGATATTCACGCAAAAGGATCTCCCGGTAATCAGATATTTCATCGTCATAAAAACAAATTCGGAAACACTTTATTTTTCCAGTCAGCGTTTCCGAGTCCTTTGCTGTCCGAAATCGGAAGCCGTTTTCCGCGAGTTCTATGATGCGGATCTCATTCTGGTCTGCAAAGCCTGCAAGCAGACCAAATGGAATCATAGATACTCCATTTATCATTTTCATTTCCCGGCTCCTCCTTTCAGACATACTCAAGCTTCTTCTTTTTCATGTTGTACTGTCTCATGATTCCCGCGAATATAAGCAAGCTGCACAGACTGATCCATACTCCTTCACAAAGAAACGGGGTATGATAGGTCATCTGAACCGTATGTTTCCCCGGTGTCAGATATATGCCTGAATACAACGTATTTATCTGATACAGGTTGGTTTCTTCGCCATCCACATATGCCGTCCATCCCTCACAGTACGGTATCGTGATACACAGCATCTGGCTTTCTTCATTTGTTATCATTCCGGTCATGGAATTTCCTTCAAAGGTCACGTCAGAAAGACCATTCTGTTTACATGCAGCGGTCATTTCTGAAAAATCTTTTACCGGCTGACAAACAATTCTGAAATCCGAAAAAGTATAAGTTCCGGCTTTCTGAAAAGAGATTGTCATCTCCTTTCCGCCGCCTCTGTGGTATCCCATATTTGCAAGGAAATCCTTCACCCCACAGTAAAAATTATTTTTATCCGTCATATAGTGAATCGTCTTTTTATTGTTCTCATATTCTATGTTCAGATTGACCGCAGCCGCTTCTTCCAGTTCCTGCTTCTCTGATTGATAATCCATATCTTCCACAATCAGATATGTTTCACTTTCATCCAGTCCATCAAACTTTAATGTAATACTGCCACCATTCCTGCTGACTTTAAAACCATCTTCAAGAACTTTCACATCTTTTGATGATTCTACCTCATACGGAATCTCCTGATCTGTGTATTTCACAGATTCTGATGCCTCGTTCAGTCCCGTCAGTTCCTCGTCTTTATCAACCACACATACCTGCAGTGCAGCCTGCTGTTTTTCTGTGACTGAAAGTTTATCATAATCCTCTTTGTCCATATAACTGTCGTACACATAAGAAAAAGGAAGTGAGCTGCCAGACCGATACATTGCATAAGTATCATCTTCTTTTATCTTTTCTTCATATCCATAAGGAAGTTGCTCTTCCTTTCCCTTATAAACTGTAGTATATTCGCATCCGGCCAGCGCATTCAGCACAAACCGGCCGTCAAGATCTGTAAAGCTCTGCTCAAATGCCGTATTCAGATACATCTCACGCATATATTCTGCTACAGCAGTATTCGTCGTACTGAAATAGAAATTTGTACTGTTTACGTTCTGTATACATCCACCATTACGAATATTTTTTTTGAAATTAATGCCTGCTGTATCCATCCGGACGTCAACTGCATTATCTCCACTCTCCTGCAAAAGACGGTTTGCATTTCCGGTTACCGTTTCCAGTACTTTACCAGCCTCTGTACACTTCTGCGCCATATCTGCTCCAAACGAGGCATATCTGGCACAGGCATTCAGCAAAATTCCCGCTACAGTACAGCCTATAAGCACAAACATATACATTCCGTTCCAGGCTTTACGCAAGGAGACTCGCAGCTGCAATATCATCAGTATCGCTAAAAGGCAGCACCACACAAGCGCAACTGCCGCAAAATTGCCCTTCTCACGGGATGCCGGCGGAAAGAGTGCAATGAGCGTATATATAAGAAGCACAAAACAAAGCTTTATTTTTTCTTTGCGTGTCAGTGTCTTAAGCTCCGGAAGCATTTTAACAGAAATCAGCGCCACCAGAAACGCCAAAACGAAGCTCCAGCGGTTTGATACATAAGTAAATCCGTTCAACACATGTCCTACATACGGAATTGCCAGAAAAGCCACAAGAAGCCCCGTTCCGATCTTCAGATGCAGGTTTCCTTTTTTCATAAAAAGCAGAAACATGCTCAAAAGTGCCATTGACGAAAATCCCATAAGTGTATAATATCCGCAGTTATTAAACACAAAAGAAGCCAGAAACTGCTGATAATACTCCGCTGGATAGAGCAGCGGAACATAATGTGAAACGCTCATTCTGGATGAAGTCAGTATTGAAAGTGCATTCGGCAGAAACAAAAATCCCGCCAGCCCGATTCCCAGTACGTACAATGCAATAAATCTGATCAGCCATCCCACAAGTTCCTTCAGCTGGATTTTATGAAAAATCATTACATATCGGAAAACCGCATAAATAAACATAAAAATTGACAGCATATAAAAGAAATAAAAATTGCTGACCGCCGACAGAAACACAGACAATACAAAAACTGCCGGTGATTTTCTCTCAAAAATCTTCTCAATGCCAAGAAGCAAAAGAGGAAGATAAATCATCGGATTCAGGAAAAACGGATGCATGATTCCTGTATATAAAGCAAAGTTTCCAAAGCAGTATATGCAGCTTCCCAGCAGGATATAAAATGGTCTGAAATTCCAGTGTCTGCAATACACAGAGAAGACCAGCCCTGCAAGATAAATCCTTAAAGCGATCAAAAATGTATACAAATATTCCGTTTTTTCAGGGGATACAAATACCGCAAGCAAATTCAGCGGATCCCCCAGCACATAATAATTCATGGTAGTGATCACATCTGCCCCAAGCCCTAGCGTCATATCCCACTGTGGAATAATCAGCTTATGGTTTATAAACAGATTATGCAGAATATCCCGAAGATAATTTCCCAAATATACAAGTGACATATAATGCTGAGCAATCCCATCTTCTCCATTTGATTCATAGACGAAGGATCTTCCATTTTTGATGAATATGAAGAATACCAGAAAGCTGAGTACTGCAAAAATCACTGTATACAGACTATAATAACGCAAACGTTCTTTTCTTTTCATTTCATTTTACTTTCCTGTCTGATAATCCACAGAATACTCATCATTTTTCTTTATAACACAAATTTTTGCCATTTTTATCTACCTCACTCTCATTTAATCGATTCTGTCATTACTGCAACTGTTCAGCACCCTCACTGTTACTACCTGCCGGATAATTACCATTTACCTCATTATAATCTTCACTCCCTCAACAATGCAACGGGATTCTGCATGTCTCTGTATGTTATCATCTTCATGGCAAAGCACCTCACGGAATACCATCTACAGAAAAAGGCCAGAACTTCTCGCTCTGGTCTTTTTCTTTCGTACATATTTTGTTTCCTGTGGAAATCCATCCAACAATATTGACTGAAACATGGAGATTCCCCTTATCAACCAGAACAGTTTTTGAATGTCAGACATGAGGCTGTTGCTCATTAAAGAAAAAGATATGTTCTGTAGAATTGTTACAACTTTATTTCTTTAATGGTAGCACGTTATGGTCTTTCCGTCCATAAAAACAGTTCGACATTATATGACAAAAACCGCGCTATGTTTCTGACTCAGGCTGATTATTTTACTTCGACAAGTTCAATCTTGAAGTTCAGTTCCAATAATCTTCTTGTCCTCAACTTCATATAACGGTCATACCATTTATCAAAAAAATCTTATTGCATTAATATAAGTAAGAAGACTACAATAGGTATAACAAAAATAATGAAAGGTGCGCTGAGAGATGAACAAAGACAGATATTCAATTATATTTAACAGTAAAACAGGAAACACCAGAAAACTGGCTGATGCGATCCATGAGGCACTGCCGCAGGAAAACTGCGATCTTTTTGGTGCAGTTGAAGGAGACGTTCCTGCTTCAGAAACATTGTATATTGGATTCTGGACAGATAAGGGAAGTGCGGACAAAGCTACAGCAGAACTGCTGGCGAAGCTGAAAAACAGAAAAATCTTTCTGTTTGGGACAGCCGGATTCGGTGGCAGTGAAGAGTACTTCACAAATATCCTTGACAATGTCAAAAAGCTTATTAATGAGAGCAATACCGTGGTTGGGGAGTATATGTGTCAGGGCAGGATGCCGGGCTCTGTAAGAGCACGTTATGTAAAAATGAAAGAGCAGCCAGATCCTATGCCGCATCTGGACATGCTGATTGAGAACTTTGACAAAGCATTATCCCATCCGGATGCTGCCGATTTGGACAGACTCCAAAAAATGGTAACTGCATAGAGGTTGCTTTTATTTGCCTGACAAGATATACTAATCTGAGCAATATAGTATGAATTGGAGGATTTTTACAATGAAAATTGCAGTTACTTATGATAACGGAAATGTTTTTCAGCATTTTGGAAAAACAGAAAACTTCAAAGTTTATGAAGTAGAAGACGACAAGGTTGTTTCAAGCGAAGTGATCGGTTCCAACGGAACAGGACACGGCGCATTGGCAGGACTTCTGGCTGAACAGGGTATCAATGTTCTGATCTGTGGTGGTATCGGCGAAGGCGCTCAGACAGCTCTCACAGAGGCAGGAATTGAGATGGTTGCCGGTGCACAGGGAAACACTGATGATGTTGTTGAAGCATATCTGAAAGGTGAACTGGTTTCTACAGGAGCAAACTGTGACCACCATCACCACGAAGAAGGTCATTCCTGCGGAAGCCATGAAGAGGGACATTCCTGCGGAGGAAGCTGCGGCGGATGCGGTGGCCACAAGAGTGATATCACAGGACCAAACGTAGGAAAAACCTGCCGTACACATTACAAAGGAACCTTCAACGACGGAACCCAGTTTGATTCTTCCTATGACCGCGGAGAACCGCTGGAATTTATCTGCGGTGCAGGACAGATGATCAAAGGCTTTGATGCTGCCGTTGCAAACATGGAAATCGGCGAGATCAAAGAAGTTCATCTGATGCCGGAAGAAGCTTACGGACAGACAAATCCGGATGCTATCTTTACACTTGAGATTGCACAGCTTCCTGGTTCAGAGAATCTGGAGGTCGGACAGCAGGTATATCTGTCCAACCAGTACGGACAGCCATTCACGGTTAAAGTAGCCGCAAAAGAAGAAACAACGATCACTTTTGATGCAAACCACGAAATGGCAGGCAAAGAACTGAACTTCACAATTGAACTTGTGGAAGTAAAATAAATATATAAAATAAAGCCTCCGCTTCAAAATCGTAAGATTTAAGCGGAGGCTTCTCTTATGTTATTTCAAACATTATTATACAATACTGCCATAAAATCCAAATTTTTTGTGATCACTGGCGCTGCATTTAGGAGAACCTTTCGTATTCCAACGCATACCCATCATATTTTTCCAGGTGTTCGATCCGGCAAGGAAAAATCCACTCTGGGCATCCACAATATACCACTTGCCATTAATGCGGATCTCATTCCACTGATGACTCGGATTAACAGCTTTGGAATTTGCATGTACATATTTGCACTTGACTCCGACTCCATCACAGAGCGCTTTCATGGCTCTGGCAAAACCTGAACACTGAGCTTCGTTGTAAACGAGGGCTCCCCATGCATTATTGGCATTATTGTACTGCAAGCCACGTCTCGCATAACTGCAGTTGCTTCTCAGATAAAGGAAAACTGCAAGAGCCTTATCATACTCGCTCATTCCCTTTCGGATATAATTGGTCTTGAAGCTCTGAACAACTCTTCGAACCTGCATAAGCTGGCTGGAATTCAGCGAAGGGCCATAGACACTGTTGGCCTTGTAATCTCCACGCACAGTAAGACGTTTCAGTGATACCTTACGAACAGAGCTAAAGCTGCTGTAAATCTTTTTCCCGGATACAACGCTGTATGAACGGATTTTATACTTGTAGGTTTTTCCTTCTTTTACTTTTTTATCTGTATAAGTGAGAGTAGATTTTTTGTTAATTGTCTTTATTCGTTTCCATTTTTTTCCAGTGTATTTGTATATCTGGTAACCTTTGGCTTTTGGAGTGCAGCACCAACAAAATTTAACATTTTTGTTGTTATAAGAATGGCATCTTGTCACTACCGGAGCGGATAATTTGACTGTTGCAGAAACAACATCTTCATCTACACTGCAAGAATGAGAAAAGCAGGTTATTTTGTCATTATCCCCTGATGTATACCAGTACTTTCCTCCATAAGAATCCGAATACCAGTAATTGGTTGAGATAAGCATCTGATCTAAAAGTACAAAGGTACTTCCCTGCGACGGGTCTCCGTCCGCACGATAAATCTGTACATAATCATACTGGCTTCCCTGAACATAGGATTCAATGTTGATTTCACTGCCGTTGGCATGGCAGCGGTTCAATTGTATCTTTTGTTCGAAGTCGGCCTTTACCGGTGATACTCCAACATCCTATGATCAGAAATGCTATTGCCAAAAATAGAAATATGCTCAGGATGGATGATACGGTAATAGGTTTCTTTTTCATACACGCTCTTCTCCTTTGCGTTAAATCTGATTATGCCTTTATTATACTCCTGGTTATCCTATATTGCATCTATAAAATCTCCCATATTTCTTCACCCGGTGCCGGAATATGCACTTCCAGATTGAACAGGGACTTAATATCGATTTTCTTAATTCTTACTTGTTTTCTGGTTTAATGATTTGGATCAGCTGCTTATCAAGCATGATCGTACGATTCCACGGATTCAGAATCACACCTTCGATTTCCGGAACAGTCATTGCTGCATCAAACAATTTCCCTATATCTGTCAAAAAAGTGGATTTTACCGATTCCGGGCCTTTCATCTCCTCATCAAAACTGGTAAACGCATACCACCAACACTTTCCATCTTCAGTCTGGACACTTTTTACTGCCATCTGAGTATTTCCGGGATTCATCTCCACAGCAACGATCACCTGTCCGTTTTCGTTCATTCTCCGGCGGATAACCGTAAGTACATGCGCCAGCATTTCCTGCGAAGTTTCTTTTTGTAATCCCAGAATTGCTTCTTCTATTTTTTCATTTCCTTTTAATGTCTCATCCTGTGATATTGCCATCTGAGTTCTCCTCTGAAAATATTTATTATTTATATTTTATGATACCATCACAAGAGTAAACGGGCAATATCGTTATGCACACTCTCTTGTCCTGACTTATACTTTTGTAATGCCTATCCCACAATTGCTATTATGAGCAACAACGGATTTTCTTGCCAGCTCCGCTAAAACATGCCATAATTATCTTGTTTTTTATCCCTACATTATAAAAAGGATCTGATCAAAATGAAAACATACGAAGAATTACTTTCAGATATTGAAGAAGATATGGAGCTCATGGGTGCTTCACACATTGTTTATTCTGCGGAAGAAAACGGTGTCATCACAGATTATGATTACCTTCCGTCAGATCTCTGTATGACTTCCACCACTTTAAAGGATCTTCAGGAAAAACTTCATGAGCAGATGCTCTATGACAAAGCTTCCGCATACACTGCCGGAGCAGACAAAAATGCGCCAAAACTGGCTGTTATTTTTCCCGGCATCGGATATACTGCTGACAAACCACTTCTTTATTACACAACCCGTCTTGCAAAAAAACACGGCTATCAGATTCAGACCGTGTCTTATGGCACGCTCCCTGAAAACATCAGGGGCGATTCTGCCAAAATGAAACAGGCATTTGAACTTGCCTCGGAACAGACAGAACAGCTTCTGCACGGCATTGACTGGAGTTCCTATGGCAGTATTCTTTTTATTTCCAAAAGCATTGGCACAGCCATATCTTCTGCCTATGCTTTCAGACACAATTTAAAGGTAAAAAGTATCCTGTTTACTCCACTGGCAGAAACTTTTTCATTTCCACTCCAGGGAAGTATTGCCTTTCACGGCACTGCTGATCCGTGGGCCGAAACAGATTCTGTTCAGGCACTCGCAGCACAAAAAGAAGTTCCTCTTTTCCTTACCAAAAATGCCAACCATTCTCTGGAAACCGGCGATGTGCAGACCGATCTTTCCATCCTGAAAACTACAATGGATCGTGTGGAACGCTTTATTATTAATCCATAAAACTGACTATACAGGATATTTTGTAATAAGATTATATGGTTTCGCAAACATTTGTTCTATTTTTTCTCTTGCATTTTCGAACAGATGTTTGTATAATACAAATATGACCACCTCAATTGTAAATGAAAACTACACCACACAGGAGAAACTACAGATTCTTGCAGACGCAGCAAAATATGATGTTGCATGTACTTCAAGCGGTTCCAGCCGCCGGGGAAAGAAAGGAGAGCTCGGCAATGCAGAAGCATGCGGCATCTGTCATAGTTTTGCTGCAGACGGAAGATGTATCTCCCTTCTCAAGATCCTGATGACAAATCATTGTGCCTATGATTGCAAATATTGTATCAACAGATCCGGCAATGATGTAAAGCGCGCCACTTTTACACCTCAGGAGATTTGTGAACTGACCGTTGAATTTTACAAAAGAAATTATATCGAAGGGCTGTTCCTGAGTTCCGGTGTCCTGCGCAATCCTACCTATACTATGGAAAAAATGTGCGAGACGCTGCTGCTTCTCCGCACGAAGTACCATTTTAATGGCTATATCCACGTAAAAACAATTCCCGGCGCATCAGATGAGCTGCTTGCCGCAGCCGGTTATCTGGCCGACCGTATCAGTGTAAATCTGGAACTTCCTACTGAGGATGCTCTGCGTTCACTGGCACCAAATAAAACCATGCAGAACATCTTAAATCCTATGGGGAAAGTACAGAGTACGATTGCATCTCACCGGATGGCGATCGGAAAGTCCACATACATGGAACGAAGCCGTGGAAATCAGTTTTTAAACCATAGTATCTTTTCGGATAATTCCAAGAATAAATTCAAAGAAAAACTTAATGCGCAAAATACAGATGCACGACTCCATGGCAGTTTTCACTCAGAAAAGAGTCTTCAAAAAACCTCTTCCTTTCCAGGTGAAAACAAATTCTGCAAACATGCTCTGACCTGGGAAAATGCCTGCCAGCTGGCTCCTCTCGACATGTCAGATCTGAGGCGCAGCTTCGCGCCGGCAGGGCAAAGCACCCAGATGATCATCGGCGCTACCGGAGAGAGTGACTATACCCTGCTGCAAACGACACAGGCATTATATCAGGGATTCGATCTGAAACGAGTTTTTTACTCCGCTTATATTCCACTAAATGACGATACCAACCTGCCTCAGCCCGGAACACCTCCACCACTTCTGCGTGAGCATCGCCTGTATCAGGCAGACTGGCTTCTTCGTTTCTATGGTTTTCAGGCAACGGAACTGTTATCTGAGTCTCAGCCAAACTTTAATGAACTGCTGGATCCAAAGTGTGACTGGGCGTTGCGCCATCTGGAACATTTTCCAGTAGAAGTAGAAACGGCCTCTTATGCCACCTTACTTCGTGTTCCCGGTATCGGTCCCAAATCAGCCAGCCGCATCACCTATGCCCGGAAATACGGACGCTTAACCTTCGAAAGTCTGAAAAAAATGGGTGTCGTACTGAAACGCGCACACTATTTTATTACCTGTGGAGGAAAGCAGATGTATCATACCCCCATCGAAGAGGCTTATATTACCAGACAATTAATTCATGTAGATACGAAGGATCTCTGGAAAATGCAGCATGCCAATGAGACATACTCTCAGATGACCCTTGCCGATTTCGGAATAGGATAAACATATGAAAGTATACACTTGCAAAGACCGCCTGACAGACATCATGACCTGTATTTACGACGCATGGTCGGAGGCTCTGCGGATCGGCCATAACCAGATTCAGCTAAAAAAAGAACCTGTATTTCAGCAGACATTATTTGATGAATACATTCATATAGATGGAGACGCCTCCAGAGCAGAAAAAGTAATCCGTTCCATCCGCAGAAGCATTTCCGAGGAAGCATACCTGAACGTTTACTATGCCACTTTGTGTGCAGATGAGGACTCTCTGCAGGCAATCTATAACTTTTTGCGTGTGGGTTTTGCAGTCGGAAGCACCGTACTTGGACAATATACCAATCCACATGTCATGAAACTCCTGGAAATTCGCCGAAGAGTATCGAATGAGGCACACCATTTCCGCGAATTTGCCCGTTTTCAGAGTCTGGATTCTAAAGTTTATGTCTGTCATCTGGAGCCCAAAAATGACGTGATCATGTTGGTCGGAAACCATTTCTCAGACCGTATGCCCTCCGAACACTGGATGATCATTGATGATAACCGCAAGACGGCCTGTGTACACGTAAAAGACGGCGAAAACTATCTGCGTTACCTGACAGACGAAGAATTCGAAACTCTGCGCCAGACAGAATCCTATGAAGATGAATATACAGATATGTGGAAGACCTTTTTTCATGCGATCAGCATTGAACAGCGCAGGAATTATATCTGCCAGAGAAATCTTTTTCCACTCTGGAAAAGGAAACATGCCGTGGAATTTAAACCAGTGCAAGAAGGATCTCCACACTCTTTTCCATTCCTTCTACACTGATGTGTTCATAAGGTCCATGAAAAGCATGGCCTCCTGTTCCGAGATTTGGACACGGCAGTCCTTTAAAACTCAACTGGCAACCATCTGTACCTCCACGAATTGGAAGAACAAGCGGCGTTACACCTGCTGTCTCGCATGCTTTCTTTGCATGATCTATCAGGTGCATATGCTCTTCCACAATTTCTTTCATATTGCGGTACTGGTCGGTGATCTTGAGTGTTACCGTACCTTCGCCCCACTTTTCATTTAAATTTTTCTCAATCAGACGGAGTGTCTTTTTTCTCTCCTCAAACCCTGCTTTATCATGATCCCTCACAATATAATTCAGCTTCGCTTCACCAACTTCGCCCTGCATACTGATCAGATGATAAAATCCTTCATAATCTTCCGTTCCTCTCGGTGTCTCCATAGACGGCAGACAACTATTGATTTCCATTGCAACCAGGCTGGCATTGATCATTGTATCTTTGCCTTCACCCGGATGTACATTAAACCCTCTAATTTCAAACTCTGCCTTGCATGCATTAAAATTCTCATACTGAATTTCTCCCTCTGAATCCCCATCCAGTGTATATGCATACTCTGCGCCAAACTGTTCTAAATCAAAATGCTCTGCTCCCATTCCGATTTCTTCATCCGGAGTAAATGCTACGCAGATTGTTCCGTGCGGCAATTTTTCTGTCTGGATTCTTTCAATCATAGTCAGAATCTCGGCAATTCCTGCCTTGTCATCTGCTCCCAGAATCGTTGTTCCATCTGAGGTGATCAGTGTACGACCTTTCAATTCTGCAAGATGAGGAAATTCTTTCGGATTTAATATCAGACCGCTTGTCCCAAGTGTAAGCTCTCCACCATCATAATTTTCTGTAATTATCGGATGGATTTCGTGATCGCAGAAATCCGATACGGTATCCATATGTGCAATAAATCCAATCGCCGGGATATTTTCCTTTCCTTCCGTCGCCGGTAGTTTTCCATACAGATAACACTTGTCATCAAGGACTACTTCTGTCAGACCGAGTTCTTGCATTTCTTTTTCCAGCTTTCGTGCCAGATCAAACTGACACATCGAAGACGGAACCGTCTCACTTTCTTCATTGCTCGGTGTACGTACCGTCACGTAATTGATTAACCTTTCCTGTACCTTCATATATCTTGCTCCTCTGTTTTCTTAAATTTATATTTCAATGTCCACTTTTATATCCCCAATATCCACTTTTTCGTCCTGAATGTCCACTTTTCTTGATTTAATCGTCCACCTGTACTTCCCATACTTTAAACTGAGTATAACACAATTAAGCACTCTTTTTCTATCATCTTGTACCACCCGATAAAAAAGCAGCCAGCCTGTTTTTCACAGACTAACTGCTCGTGTTTTAGTTCCATATTCAGTTTTTATTTTTCAGATAAGATGCCACACTTTCATTCCATAACGTCTGGATAATGACCCTATCTCATGAATTTGAAGACTAGGATAAACTGGAGTCTCATCGCTATAACCCACATATAGGCGCATGTCTTTACTTCACGCAACAGAAATATACCATGTAGCCGTCAACATGGATATCATTTATTATACTTTTTCCCCATGATCTCCAGGTGTTACTTCATAACAGAATCTGCTTCCAAGACAGTAATCCTTTCCTATATATACCGGGTCATCTCCTGAATGTATCAGAGTTTCCATTATAAATACCGGTTCTGAGGGTGCCACGCCAAAAATCTTTGCCATACGACTTCCAGCCTTTTCTACAGAAAGAATATTTCTGTTTTTTTTGTTTTCAAAAGTCAGATCCACTTTCATTCTTTCTTTTATAATAGAATAAACTGACTTTTCAAGATCTTCCCACAAAAGAAATCCATATTTTTTATAAGAAAAGAACATATGCTCCAATGATACGGGTTCATTATCAGCAAATCTTAACCTTTCAATGTGAACTACTTTGTCGTCCGCTTCCAGTTGCAGACTTTTACGATAGCTGTTTTTTCCTTCAACCACTTCTTTTTTGAGGACCTGCGTTCCGGGCACCAGGCCTGCACCTGCACAGCTCTGGGTAAAACTTGCACGATGGAAAATGATTTTTTTGATTCTGGGTTTGGAAACAAAAGTACCTATTCCCTGCTTTTTCTCCAGATATCCTTCATCTACCAGAAGTGCCAGTGCATTACGTACAGTAACACGACTTACTTCATAGATTTTCATTAATTCCGTTTCCGATGGAACTCTGGTATTTTCCTTCCATTCTTTCTGTTCTATCTTCAGTTTTATTGCTTCTTTTACCTGTTCGTATAACGGTATTGTCGAATTCTGGTTCAGCATAATGTTCCCTTCTTTCAGTATTTTCCTTCGGAAACATAAAAAGGGGGAACACGTCCCCCCTTTTGAGTATCCAATTCCTTTTATTAATATGGGAATTTCCACATATATCTTCTGGTGGTCAGTGGATGTTTTCTTGCATCTGCAATGAGATTATTAAAGACACCGATCACATTGTTATAAAACATTGGTTCAAGGTATTCAGCCAGCTCACCAAGTTCATTAATTCCATACTGAGATGCATCAAGTACAAAAATACGGTTGTTGAATTTTTTGATGAAATCAAGTGCTCTGTCATCCAGCGGACGTGTGTGACCACAGGATTTCATCATAAGAAATGCTGTATTTTTGTCTGTAATTTCAAATGGGCCATGGAAAAATTCACCAGAATGGATAACACTTGCATTAATCCACTGCATCTCCATAAAGATACAGATTGCTTCCTGATGTGCCGGTCCCCAGCAGGCGCCGCTGCCCATCGTATAGATTACAGAATCATCTTTAAATTCCCATGCCCATTTAATAGCATCAGGAACTATATCTTTCTTTGCCTGTACTACAATATCGTTTAATTTTGCCAGTGCCTGCACCATTTCATCGTATTTTTCATAGCCTTCTTCTTCGTTAAGAATTTCCAGTGCAAGCTTAAATCCGTAAGAAACCTTCTGATTTTCCACAACAGATTCCGGACCGAACTCATACTGAATCACATACTGTGCAGTATCAGAAAGAGGAGACGGTACCTGGAAAGTAAGACCTACTGTTGCAGCTCCCAACTCATTAGCCACAGCTGTTGCTTTTACAGTTTCGGCAGTATTCCCCCTCTGAGATGCTGTAATAACCACTGTGTCCTTACCTATTTCTTTAGGTGTTGCATGAACAAATTCATTTGCATTCATGTATCCTACTTTGATTTTCTTTGTTTCTTCACTGAGGAAATATTTAGCAGGGAAAAATCCGCTTAAAGATCCTCCACAGCCTACAAAATACACTGTATTAATTTCCTGTTTTTCAACAATTTCAGATATAATCTTTCTTACTTTCTCCACACTTCATACCCTCCTGATATACTCTTGTTATTCTTTACAATTATCATCCGGATGTTTTGATGAACCAATATTAACATGTATTATAACGTATGTCAACAACATTTTATACGTCATATTACATATTATCTTCTTTACTTTGCGTACATCATGCTATAAGATAATAGTTAATGACAGGGTAATAATTCCCAACTACAATTTTATCAATATACACTGGAGGTAGCCAAACATGTCAAAAAAGATTCTGATCATAAATACAGGGGGAACCCTTTCTTCAGTTAAAGGCACAAACGGACTCATACCAGGAATGAGCAGTAACGATATGCTTGAAGAACTCCGTATGGTTTCCAAAAACCTGGAACTGGAGACAGAGGATTTCTGTTCTCTGGACAGCGCCAATATAGGCCCCACCGACTGGGCAGGACTGGCAAAACTGATCAGTCAGAAAAGCTATGATTACCATGGTATCGTAGTAATCCACGGAACAGATACTATGGCATATACTTCATCCATGTTATCATTTATGCTTCAAAACATTTCCATACCTGTGGTTATCACCGGCAGTCAGCTTTCTATCGCCAATCCTGTTGCTGATGCACTGGAAAACTGTCGCTGTGGAATTCATATGGCCGCAAGCGGTTATCCTGGTATTTTTGTCGCTTTTAACCGCAAAGTAATGCTGGGCTGCCGGGCCTCCAAGGTCCGGACTATGAGTTTTGATGCTTTTGAAAGTATCAACTATCCATACGTTGGCGAAATAAGCTCTTTAGGTTTAAGAGTATTTAAAAACAATCTTGTTGAAAAAAAAGGAATTTTTCAGCCCCGGACAGCCTATTCTGATAATGTGGCACTTCTGAAGCTTTACCCTGGAATCAAACCGGACATTCTGGATATTCTCTGTGACAGAGGCTGCCGTGGTGTCTTTATAGAAGGTTTCGGTCTTGGAGGAATGCCTTTCGTAAATAATGATTTTATAGGCAAAATAGGCGAAATCACAGAAAAAGGAATGCTGGTTCTTGCAGGAAGCCAGTGTCGATACGAAGGAAGTAACCTGTCTGTATATGAGACTGGTCGTCTGGCACTTGAAAAAGGAGTAATCCAGGCATACGATATGACCACAGAAGCAGCAATGACAAAACTAATGTGGGTTCTTGGCCAGACTGATAATCTTCGTGAAATTAAAGAATATTTTTCAGTAGACATTGCCGGTGAAATTTGTATTGACATATCTTCGGATTCATCATATAATGTATGCATACAACATATGAATTAATCATATCAAGGAGGTACGTATACTATGACACCAAAACAGATTATTGAAGCTATCAAAGCAGAACGCCCGGAAATCAACACCTTATTTTTTGTTGGATGTGGTGCATCATCTGCTGAACAGTATCCTGCACAGTATTTTATGGACTGTAATGCAAGAAAAATCCGTACAAGCTTCTACACAGCAAACGAATTCAACTATGCAACTCCTGTTTCCCTTGATGAAACAGCAATTGTAATTGCATGCTCCCTTGGTGGAACAACACCGGAAACTGTTGCAGCTGCCAAACTCTCCCAGGAAAAAGGAGCAAAAGTAATCGCTGTTACACATGATGGAAATTCACCGCTTGCAAAAAATGCAGATTATGTTATCGTTCATGGATTCGAGAAAGACTATGCAGCTAAACTTGAAAAGATGAACAATATCCTGATGCTTGCTGTTGAAGTCCTGAATCAGTATGAAGGATATGATCACTATGAAGACATGGTAAAAGGTTCTGAGAACATCTATGCAGCAATCGAAGATGCTGTATCCTATTCTCTCACACCTGCAAAAGCATTTGCAGAAGCATACAAGGATTCACCTGTTATCTATGTTATGAGTTCCGGTGCAACCCAGAAAGTTGCTTATTCTTTCTCCATCTGTCTGCTTATGGAAATGCAGTGGATCAACTCCGGTTCCTTCCATGATGGCGAATTCTTCCATGGACCATTCGAAATTGTAGAAAAAGATGTTCCATTCCTTCTTCTTATGAATGACGGCAGAACCCGTAAAATGGATTCCAGAGCGCTGGATTTCCTTAACAGATTCGATGCAAAAACAACAGTAATCGATGCAAAAGATTTTGGTCTCAGCAATTTCGTTCCATCTTCAGTTGCCGAATACTTCAGCCCGATGGTTATCACAGGCGTTCTCAGAGTATACGCAGAACAGCTGTCAATCGTTCGTGATCATCCGCTGAGCCAGAGAAGATATATGTGGAAACTGGAATACTAATCTTCCCTTATTCAGATAAACAGAAAAAATTACAGCAGCCATTATATTGGCTGCTGTCAGACTGTAGACAAAGTCCCGGCATTGCCGGGATTTTCTATTGTATACACCGTTTTTCTGGTATAATGATCTTATCAGAAAGGCGGTGTTTTTTATGATGACAAAAAATGCAGATAAAAAACGTGAACAGATGATGATGTTTAGCATGGATGACATGGTGCCACAAAATCATATGCTTCGTTTGATAGATAAAGCAATCAACTGGAACTTTATTTATGATCTGGTAGAAGAAAAATACTGTCTGGATAATGGTCGTCCCAGTATGGATCCGGTCATGCTGATAAAGATACCTTTTATTCAGTATCTTTATGGAATAAAAAGTATGCGTCAGACCATAAAAGAGATTGAAGTAAACGTTGCTTACCGCTGGTTTCTTGGACTGGATATGCTGGATCCTGTTCCTCATTTTTCTACATTTGGAAAAAATTACACCCGCCGTTTCAAAGATACAGATCTTTTTGAGCAGATCTTTTCAAAGATTCTGGAAGACTGCATGAAATACAAACTTGTAAATACAGATCAGATTTTTGTTGATGCAACACATATAAAAGCCTGTGCAAACAGCAAAAAAATGCGCAAAAGAATTGCACGTGAACAGGCTCTCTGGTATGAGGAAGAGCTAAATAAAGAAATCGAAAAAGATCGTCTGGCGCATGGAAAAAGGCCACTAAAGAAAAAAGATGATAATCAGCCGCCAACATCAGGAGGTGCTGGAGGTGCTGGAACTGCCCCACTTTCGGAACCAGAAGAAATCCCAGAAGGTGTGAAAACACAAAAATGCAGTACCAGTGATCCGGAAAGCGGGTGGTTTCGAAAAGGTGAGCATAAACATGTTTTTGCGTATGCGGTAGAAACTGCCTGTGATAAGCATGGCTGGATTCTTGGTTACACAGTACATCCTGGAAATGAACATGACAGCCGCACTTTTAAAACTTTATACGATAAGTTGAATAAATTAAACCCGCAAATGATAGTTGCAGATGCAGGGTATAAAACACCGGCAATCGCTCATCGATTGCTGGAAGATGGGATTAAGCCGCTGTTCCCGTATAGCTGTCCCAAAACAAAAGATGGATTTTTGAAGAAACACGAATTCGCGTATGATGAGTACTATGATTGTTACATATGTCCAGCATCACAAATATTAACTTATAGCACGACAAACAGAAACGGATATAAAGAGTATAAAAGTTGTGGCGAAAAGTGTGCCGGATGTCAATATCTTTCACAATGTACTGAAAGCAAAGATCATGTAAAGCTGGTTACACGTCATGTGTGGGAAGAATATATGGAGGCAGCGGAGGACATCCGGCATACGATCGGGAACAGACAGATCTATCAATTAAGGAAAGAAACCATAGAGCGGATTTTTGGCACAGCCAAAGAACAGCATGGATTTCGTTATACACAATATACAGGTAAAGCACGGATGGAAATGAAAGCCGGGCTTACCTTCGCGTGCATGAATTTGAAGAAGCTGGCAAAAATACTGGAAAAACGAGGCTGGAATACAGCCGGATTTTTGGCTTTTTTAAGAAAAATAAAAAAGGAATTGATTATTAGCGAAAAATGGTGCTGGGCATAAGACCCAACACCAAGTTTGTCTACAGTCTGACAGTCTCCAAATTGGAGACTGCTTCTTTTTTGAAGATTATTCGATTGCCTGAAGCTCTTTTTCCAGTTCTTCCAGATGTGGTTTCAAAAATGCCGACTGCGGGAAAGATGCCAGTTTCCGTAAGGTCAGACCACCAACCAGTTTCATCTGTGGATTTTTTGAAGCGTCAGGGCTGTACTTATCCAGAACTGCTGCCGCTTCCGGATTTTTCAGGATATCCTTTACTTTGCTGTCAAGTGAAAATGCCATAACACTTACCTCCTGCCGTATATTTTATGGTAATATTATACAAAATATCGGGCAGGAATCATAGCCTACAAAGTGCATGTTTTACAATCATCTTAATCCTTCACTCTAACGGTTATCCAGTTTTCCATATTTTTTCCAATCCAGTTTCCATTACATTTCACGCCTCCTCCGATTTCACATAACCAGACTGTTTTTCTTACTCTGTTTGTGATAAAATCACAGTAACTTCAGAAACTTTCCCATTGTTTTCTTTTTACCGGAGGATTTTTCAATGCAGGAAATACATCATTTTTTTCACTCATTATTCAGTCTCACCCTTGATTTTCGTGTCCGGCTGTTTAATATCCTGGCTTTAGGAGGCACTGTGATCAGCCTGATTATGGCCTTTCTCAGTCTCGGAACTGGTTCCTTTGGAAATGTCCTGATCAACCTATTGCTGGTCGCAGTCTCAGGAGGACTTTTTCTTTATTCCTATTACAGTGGGAAATATCAGCGATGCTATCTGATCTCCATTGTCCTAATTTTTCTGATTGTTTTTCCGGTGATGTTTTTTACCAGCGGCGGATATCATGGCG
>OLRW01000894.1_pt1 | contig 21539 bp, 12 predicted proteins | sample 1672701 | NCBI WGS metagenome assembly OLRW01 (sample SAMEA3136715, study PRJEB25190) | human gut metagenome | biome: human gut; feature: human-associated habitat; material: faeces | place: Austria | collected 2013
GGCCCCATCTCCGCAGAGAGCTGGGAGGAGAAAAAGGACTACTATCAGAAGAACAACTACAACATGGACGCCATCGTGGGGCTGTCCGGCGCGGAATACGCCTTTGAAGAGTACCTGCGGGGCACGCCGGGCACCAAGAAGGTCATCCTGGGCAACGATGGCAAGACCCTGACTGAGCGGTACAGCGTGGAACCGAAGGTGGGCAGCAACGTGGCGCTGACCCTGGACAGCAAGCTCCAGGAGGCCACTGAGAAGGCGCTGGCTGAGGTGACGCCTAAGATCAACAACGGCAAGGGCGGTTCCGCCGCCGTGGTGCTGAACATCAAGGACGGCAGCATTTTGGCCGCCGCCACCTACCCCACCTTTGACGCCGCCCGCTACAACAAGGACTACAAAAAGCTGGCCAAGGACAAGCTCAACCCCTTGTTCAACCGGGCCCTGCTGGGCATCTACGCCCCCGGTTCCACCTACAAGATGTGTACCGCCGCCGCCGGTGTGGAGACGGGCGCCATCAACGTGGCCACCACCCACTACGAGTGCAAAGGCTCCATGACCTACTACGGTCACACCTACCATTGCTGGGAGACCCGTGGCCAGGGGACGGAATACTTGGCAGATGCTGTGCGGGACTCCTGCAACATCTTCTTCTACAACGTGGGCATCAACACAGGCATCAAGGCCCTGACCAAAAAGGCACAGGAATACGGCCTGGGCGAGGCCACTGGCGTGGAGCTGAGCGAGTCCATCGGCGTCAACGCCGGCCCGGCCTATTCGGAAAAGATGGGCGCTATGTGGACGGACGGCAACACCCTCTCCGCCGCCATCGGCCAGAGCGACAACCAGTTCTCCCCCCTCCAGCTGGCCAACTATGTGGCCACCCTCATCAACGGCGGCGACCGGTACAAGGCACACCTGCTCAAGACGGTCAAGAGCAGCGACAACAGCAAAATTTTGTACCAGTACCAGCCGGAAGTGGTCAAAAAAGTCCCCCTGGAACAGGACGCCTATGACGCCATCAAGAAGGGCATGTCCCCCAACGAAGCCTACGAGAAGAACATCGGCACCTACGGCCGCTTCAAGGCGGAGGACGGCGCTGTGAAGTGGATTGATCCGCGGACGGACAAATAAGAAGGAGGCGTGCGAAACAATGGCTCTTTTTGAAAACTATGAAGGTCGTATGCCTCAGCTCCAGCCGGTGCTTGACAAGTATGGCTTCAAGAACTTTGACGAAGTGAAGGCCTACACCAACTCCAAGGGCGTGGATGCGTATTCCATCGTGGAGAGCACCCAGCCGATCTGCTTCGAGAACGTGAAGTGGGCTTACGAGCTGGGCGCGGCGATCGCGATGAAGGAAGGCGTCAAGACCGCTGCCGAAGCCGCCAAGCGCATCGGCGAAGGTCTGCAGGCGTTCTGCATCCCCGGCTCTGTTGCCGATCAGCGCAAGGTCGGTCTCGGCCACGGCAACCTCGGCGCGATGCTCCTGAGCGACGAGAGCAAGTGCTTCGCCTTCCTCGCCGGGCACGAGTCCTTCGCCGCCGCCGAGGGCGCCATCGGCATCGCCCGCAACGCCAATAAGGCTCGTCAGGAGCCCCTGCGGGTCATCCTCAACGGCCTGGGCAAGGACGCTGCCCAGATCATCAGCCGTATCAACGGCTTCACCTACGTCAAGACTGACTACGACTTCGCCACCGGCGAGCTGAAGGTCGTCGAGACCATCCCTTACTCTGACGGCGAGCGCGCTGCTGTCAAGTGCTACGGCGCCAACGACGTTCTGGAAGGCGTTGCCATCATGAAGGCTGAGGGCGTTGAGGTTTCCATCACCGGTAACTCCACCAACCCCACCCGCTTCCAGCATCTGGTCGCCGGTACCTACAAGAAGTGGGCTATCGAGAACGGCAAGAAGTACTTCTCCGTCGCTTCCGGCGGCGGCACGGGCCGTACCCTGCACCCCGATAACGTCGCAGCCGGCCCCGCCAGCTACGGCCTGACCGACTCTCTGGGCCGCGTCCACGGCGATGCTCAGTTTGCAGGTTCCTCTTCTGTGCCTGCACACGTCGAGATGATGGGCCTCATCGGCATGGGCAACAACCCGATGGTCGGCGCTACTGTCGCCTGCGCTGTTGCTGCAGCTCAGGCTAACGCCTAAGTTTTTCCTAAGTTTCAGCGAGGGGAAGCTGCTTTCCGAATGAGCAGCTCCCCCTTTTTTGCTGATAGATGTCCGAACACAAGCAACCCGAATATGAGAAGGAAGAAACAATGAAAAAGAATCAGATCCGCAAGAGCGTGGCTGCGCTGGCCATGGCGGCTGTTGTGGGCGTCAGCCTGCTGGGCTACGGCTGCGGTGCAAAGTCTGCCTCTACCAGTTCTGACGCAGGTGTGTCCGGTGACTTCACCGGCACTGCCAAGGGCTTCGGCGGTGACGTTTCCGTCACCCTGACCCTGACCGACGGCGCCATCACCGGCTGCACCGCCGAGGGCAAGGACGAGACCCAGGGCGTCGGCTCTGAGGCCATCGCCAAGATGCCCGGCGAGATCGCCGAGAGCGGCAGCATCGCCGTGGACGGCGTGTCCGGCGCTACCGTCACCTCTACCGCCATCAAGGAGGCTGCTGCAGCTGCTCTGACCGCTGCCGGCCTGAACCCCGATGACTACAAGACCGCTGTGGAGAACGACGCTACTGCCGAGGACTCCACCGTTGAGGCCGACGTCGTCGTCGTCGGCGCAGGCGGCGCAGGCATGACTGCCGCCATCACCGCTGCCGGTGAGGGCAAGAGCGTCGTCATCCTCGAGAGCCAGTCCATGGTGGGCGGCAACTCCGTCCGCGCCACCGGCGGCATGAACGCCGGCAAGACCGTCTATCAGGACGAGAACGAGTTCGGCGAGTCTGCCGGCGTCGAGAAGACCCTGAAGACTGCTGCCGAGAAGTACGCCGACAACGAGACCATCACCGCTCTGGCAAAGACCGTCTCCGAGCAGTGGGCTGCCTATCAGGCCAACCCCACCGGCTACTTCGACTCTGTCGAGCTGATGGAGCTGGATACCATGATCGGCGGCAAGGGCATCAACGACCCCGAGCTGGTCGAGACCCTGTGCGCAAACTCCGCTGACGCCATCGACTGGCTGGACGAGCACGGCATCACCCTGCACAACGTCTCCAGCTTCGGCGGTGCATCCGTCAAGCGCATCCATCGCCCTGTGAACGCAGAGGGCAAGACCGTTTCCGTCGGCTCCTACATGATCCCCCTGCTGCAGGAGAACTGCGAGAAGGCCGGCGTCAAGATGATGCTGGACACCACTGCAACTGAGATCCTGACCGATGCCAACGGCGCTGCCGTGGGCGTCAAGGCCACCGGTGCTTCCGGTGAGACCGTCACCGTCAACGCCAAGGCAGTCGTTCTGGCTTCCGGCGGCTTCGGTGCAAACCTCGACATGGTCGTCAAGTACAAGCCCGAGCTGAAGGGCTTCATGACCACCAACGCCCCCGGCATCCAGGGCCAGGGCATCGAGATGGCACAGGCCATCGGCGCTGCTACCGTGGACATGGACCAGATCCAGATCCACCCCACCGTTGAGGCCAACACCGCTGCCCTTATCACCGAGGGCCTGCGCGGCGACGGCGCTATCCTTATCAACGAGGAAGGCCAGCGCTTCATCGACGAGGTCGGCACCCGCGACGTCGTCTCCGCCGCTGAGATCGCTCAGACCGGCAGCTACAGCTGGCTGGTCGTCGATCAGGCCATGGTCGATGCTTCCAGCGTCATCCAGGGCTACATCAAGAAGGGCTACACCGTCACCGGCGCTACCTACGAGGAGCTGGGCAAGGCTATGGGCGTCGATGCCGCTGCCTTCGCAGAGACCATGGAGAAGTGGAACGGCTACGTTGAGGCCAAGAATGACCCCGACTTCGGCCGCACCAGCTTCGCCAACCCCCTGAACACCGCTCCCTACTACGCTGTGAAGGTCACCGCCGGTGTCCATCACACCATGGGCGGCCTGAAGATCAACGCCAACACCGAGGTGCTGAACGAGAAGGGCGAGGTCATCCCCGGCCTGTTCGCAGCAGGTGAGGTGACTGGCGGCGTCCACGGTGCAAACCGTCTGGGCGGCAACGCTGTTGCTGACTTCACCGTCTTTGGCCGCATTGCCGGTGCTGCTGCCAGCGACTACGCTGCATGAGCATCCGCAAGCAGCCTGAGCCGGCAAAAGGCGCAAAACGCCTGAGCTGGAAGGCAAACCTCCTCTTCGCAGCCGTCGTCCTGGCGGCAGCTGTCCTGCTGGTCTTTCTGCTGCGTCCGCGCAGCAAGACGGAGCCGCTGGCAGCAGTCGTGGATTTCGGCGACGGCATCACCGAGGTGCTGCCGCTGGATAAGGACTACGATTACCTGTACGATGTGGGCAGCTATGTCGTTCATTTACAGGTAAAAGACGGCACCATCTCGTTTCAGGACAGCCAATGCCCGGACCATGTCTGTGAGCAGTTCGGCCAGCTGAGCGAGGAAGGTGCATGGGCGGCCTGCGTCCCTGCCGGGGTGTATGTGCAGCTGGCTCCGCTGAGCGAGGCCGAAGCCGCATCCTGACAAGACAAGATCATCTGAGACACCCGCAATGTTCTGCAAAGGACACTGCGGGTGTCTTTTTTGCATAAAAACCGGAAATAATTTTGTAAATAAAAGGTGAAATGAAATTTGGACGCTTGTGTATTTCAGAAAAATGCGATACACTAGCAATAACGGATTTTTCGTGCAAAGGGGTCACGCTGCCCTTTTGCATACCATAGGAGGAAAAGCATGATCTGGAAAAAGAAAAAGGATGCGTCCGCTGAGGCTGCTGAAACCGCAGAAGCCAAGTCCGGTGTGTCTGCATTCGCCAAAAAGAACTGGAAATGGCTCGTGCCGGTGGTCGTCGTGGCGGCAGCGGGCGCTGTCTTTCTCATAGGCGGCGGGAATAAAGCTGCCAGCCGCGATGTGACCTACGCCGAAACGACGCCCACCCGTCAGGATGTCTCCAACTCCCTGAGCGGCACCGGCACGCTGAACCCGGCCAATACATATACCGTCAAATCTCTGGTGGACGGCAAGATCCTCACCGGCGGCTTTGAAGAGGGCGATAAGGTGGAAGAGGGCGATGTGCTCTACACCATCGACAGCTCGGACGCCTCCACCAATCTGGAAAAGGCCAGCATTGCCCTGCAGCAGGCCCAGCGCAGCTACGACAAGACTGTGGACCGCCAGTATGTCCGCGCAGAGGTGGACGGCACCGTCAGCAGCCTCAAGGTCGCAAAGGGCGACGAGGTGACCAGCGGCCAGGAGGTGGCGGTCATCCGCGACAGCTCCAAGATGCTGCTGAACCTGCTGTTCCCGGCAGCCGACGCCGCCAACTTCTCGGTGGGCCAGAGCGCCGACGTGGTGCTGGACGGCACCTTTGAGACGCTGAAAGGCACCATCACCGCCGTCACCGGCACCGATGAGCTGAGCACCGGCAACCTGCTGGTACGCACCGTCACCATCCGGGTCAACAATGCCGGCGGTCTGACCACCGCCCAGGCCGCTACCGCCAGCGTCAATGGCGTCAGCTCCATCGCCTCTGCCACCTTTGCCTATCAGGCAGAGCGCACCCTGACCGCTCAGGCCAGCGGCACCGTTTCCGCCATCAATGTGCAGGAGGGCGGCGCGGTCTCCAAGGGTGACATCATCATTGAGCTGACCGGCGATGAGCTGACCGAATCCATCCAGTCTGCTTCCGAGTCCCTGCGCAGCGCTGAGATCTCGATGCAGAACCAGCAGGACAATATGTCCAACTACACCATTACCTCGCCCATCAGCGGCACCATCATTGAGAAGGACGCCAAGCAGGGCGACGCCCTGACCTCCGGCAGCACCCTCTGCGTCATCTACGACCTGAGCTATCTGGAGATGGTCATCAATGTGGATGAGCTGCAGATCGGCGCACTGTCCGTGGGCCAGAAAGTCCAGCTCACCGCTGACGCTGTGACGGACAAGACCTATGTCGGCACAGTCACCCGTGTGTCCATGAAGGGCAGCTCCAGCGGCGGCACCACGACTTACCCCATCACCATCCGCATCGACAACACCGACGGCCTGCGACCCGGCATGAACGCCAACGCTGAGATCGTCGTGGCCGAGGCCGGCAACGCTCTCGTCGTGCCGAATGCTGCCGTTATCCGCGGCGGCTATGTGCTGGTGAGTAAGAAGTCTCCCAGCGCAGCCAATGCGGTGGAAGACATGGACGCACCGGACGGCTATGTCTACGTCAAGGTCGAGACCGGCGTCAGCGACGACAGCTACACCGAGATCAAGAGCGGCCTGCAGGAGGACGACACGGTGGCCTACGACACCAGCTCTGTGTCGGATGACTATTACAGCGACAGTTACAGCGACAGTATCTGGTAAGGAGGTGCCCCATGAGCGCTCTGATCGAATTTGAGCAGGTGTGCAAGTATTATCAGATGGGCGATACGCTGGTAAAGGCCGCCGACCACATCACGATGAAGATCGAGAAGGGGGAGTTCGTGGCCATCGTGGGCCAGTCCGGTTCGGGCAAGTCCACCTGCATGAACATCATCGGCTGTCTGGACGTCCCCACCTACGGCACCTACCGGCTCAATGGCCGGGATGTGGGCAAGATGAACCGAGACGAGCTGGCAGATGTGCGCAACGAGATGCTGGGTTTCATCTTCCAGCAGTATAACCTTCTGCCCCGCCTCAACCTGATGGAGAACGTGGAGGTGCCGCTGATCTACGCGAATATCTCCCGCGCCGAACGCCACCGGATGGCGCAGGAAGTGCTGGAAAAGGTGGGTCTGGGGGATAAGCTCAAAAACCTGCCCAACCAGCTCTCCGGCGGCCAGCAGCAGCGTGTGTCCATTGCCCGTGCTCTGGTGCGCAACCCGGCGGTCATCCTCGCCGACGAACCCACCGGCGCTTTGGACTCCCACACTGGCCGCGAGGTCATCGGGATGCTCCAGCAGCTCCACAGAGAGGGCCATACCGTGGTGCTCATCACCCACGACAATTCCATCGCCGTGCAGGCGGAGCGTATCATCCGTCTGGAAGACGGTCAGGTGGTGTACGACGGCGACGCCCACGCGCCTGAGGCTGTCGTGCAGCCCACTCTGTCCGGCGAAGCGGCACAGGAGGAAGCAAAATAATGGTATTAGAGACTTTCCGTCAGGCACTGCAGAACGTCTGGAGCAATAAGCTGCGCACGTTTCTGACCATGCTGGGCATCATCATCGGCGTCATGGCGGTCATCGTCATCGTCGGTTTGGGCAACGGCATGACCAGAAGCATGCGGGACAGCTTTTCCGCAATGGGAACCAACACCCTCTCCATCCAGATATGGGGCTATGGTTCCCGCACTGCGACGGTGGATGATTTGTACGACATCGTCAAAAAGAACCCCGAACTGCTTTCCTCCATCTCCCCGCAGCTGGATTTCAGCGACAACACCCCCAAGGTGGGGACTACGACCTACCGCTACAGCGAGATGTACGGTGTGGATGAAAACTACATCGAGATGAAGGGCTACACCCTTGCCAAGGGCCGGAACATCCAGTATATGGACATCGCAGACAACAAGCAGATCTGCGTCATCGGCGATTACATCAACCGCACAGCCTACGGCGGAAATGCGGTGGGCCAGACCATCAAGCTTGGCCCCTATAAGTTCCGCATCGTGGGCGTGCTGAAGGCCAAGATCTCCAACTCCGACCAGCAGGAGGGCAGCGACGACGACAGCGTCTACCTGCCCTATACCACGGCCATGCGCCTTTCCAACGAAAGCTCGCCGGACTCCTACTCCGCCATCATGGTGGACGAGGGCCAGGCCAACGAGGCCAAGGCTGCGGTGGAGCAGGGACTGTATGACATCTTCAAGAGCGACAGTGCTTACTATGTCTACAGCGCCAGCGAGTGGCTGGAAGAGATGAACAAGATGATCAACATGGTCATCGTCATCCTCACCGGCATCGCCAGCATCTCGCTGCTGGTGGGCGGCATCGGCATCATGAACATCATGTTGGTGTCCGTCACCGAGCGCACCCGTGAGATCGGCATCCGCAAGGCCATGGGCGCGAAGGAAAAGACCATTCTGGCCCAGTTCGTCACCGAGGCGGCCACTACCTCGGCTCTTGGCGGCACGCTGGGCATCGTCCTCGGCTACATCGTGTCGGCCATCGCCAATCAGGTGCTGCCCATGTTCACCGATGGCATGGACATCACGGTCAGCCCGTCCTTCAACTCCATCGCGGCAGCTTTCGGCATCTCGGTATTCATCGGAGTGCTGTTCGGCTATCTGCCCGCAAAACGCGCCGCGCGGCTCAACCCCATCGACGCGTTGAGATATGATTAACCTCTCCGTCTGTGCCTTTGGCGCAGCCACCTCCCCTGACGAGGGGAGGCCTTGGCAGTACGGAAAGCTTTCTCTCTTCGCCAGAGGCTCCCCTCGGTAGGGGCAACAACGACGACCGCCGCCAGTGGCGGAAACAGGGAGTCGCTGTTGGGGCAGCGGCCAGCAAGACGCAAGCAAAGCGCTACGGATGCTGGGTGCCGCAACCCGGGCAGCGGCACGGCGTTAGCCGTGACGGAGAGGTTATCTTTTGGCTAACTCACCATTTATAATACCATAAAAATATGTTAGAATAAATACAAAAACCACCGAAAGGAAGGAAAACATCATGGAGATCGAGCGCAAGTGGATGGTGAACGGCTGGCCGGAAGGCCTGCCGCTGAAAGAGGAGTTTGCCATGCGGCAGGGCTACATCAGCGTGCGGCCCACCGTCCGCATCCGGGAAGAGGCCCTGACGGGCGGCAAGACCCACTACGTCCTCTGCTTCAAGTCGGGCAGCGGGCTGGCGAGGGAAGAGATCGAGCGGGACATCGACCCTGCGCTTTTCAATGACCTCGAGACGAAGATCATCGGCAGGCCCCTTATCCCGAAGCTCCGCCGCAGCTACCTGCTGCCGGACGGTGCGGTGCTGGAAGTGAATCATGTGGACGAGGGCCAGCCGACGGAGTTCTGGTACGCCGAGGTGGAGTACCCCACGGTAGAGGCAGCCCGCAGCTGGCAGCCTGCCGCCGTGGGCCTCGCGGACTACCTGAACGACGAAGTCACCGACCAGCCCGGCCAGAGCATGGGGGCCTATTGGGAGCAGACCCGGGGTTGAACCGACGAAAGTTGTGGAAAAACCTTGAAGATTATGATATGATGGTCGTATCACTCATACTGCGGCCCCGGACGGGCCGGGAAAGAAGGAAACAACTACGAAACGACCCAAATTCACGCTGTCTGTGCAGTACAATTCGCCGGTCATCCTGACATTTTTCCTCCTCTCACTGGGGGTGCTGTTCCTGGGCCAGTACACCGGCGGCTGGACGACCACCCATCTGTTCAGCGTTTACCGTTCCTCGCTGAAAGACCCGCTGTTTTACATCCGGCTCTTCGGCCATGTGCTGGGCCACGGCAGCTGGGACCATTTCCTGAACAATATGCTGCTTCTCCTCGTCGTCGGCCCGCCGATGGAAGAAAAGTACGGCAGCCTGCCCCTGCTCAAAGGCATCCTGCTCACGGCCCTCATCTCGGGCATTCTGCAGTGTGCGTTGTTCCCCCGCACGGCGCTGCTGGGCGCGTCGGGCATCGTCTTCATGCTCATCATGCTGGCATCCCTGTCCGGCTTCTCGGGCGGCATCCCCGTCACCATGCTGCTGGTGGCGGCGCTCTATCTGGGCCAGCAGGTCTATGACATCATCTTTGTGCGGGACAACGTGGCCAACTTCATGCACATCGTCGGCGGCGTCTGTGGCACAGTGTTCGGCTACGTCAATGCGGGGCCGTGCAGGAAACGGAAACACTAGCCCTCTCAGGCGAAGCGATGACTGAGAGGGCGGCTAAGAACAAGCAAATTTTATCATTCGCGCGGTTTTGCCGCTTGCTTTTTGATGGGCAGCGCTCTATTATATCATTTGTACAAATATTTCCCTTCGAATTTTAACAAAATCACCAAATGTAGTTTATCGGACGGAGGTTGTTTATGAGACGACTGCGCAGCCCATCCCCGGGGATGAAACTGCAAAAAAATTACGACAAAGGAGGACGGACTCTTTGAACGAACACGAAAAACCACAAATAGACTTCATGCACAAGCTTGCGCGCCAGATCGTGGAACGCCGCAACCTTGTGTTCCTGTTTGTCATTCTGGCTGCCATCTTCACGGTGTTCTCGGTGCGGTGGGTCAAGGTCGAGACCGACATGACCACCTACCTGCCCAAGACCTCGGAGACCCGCATGGGCCTTGACATCATGGACGAGCAGTTCACGACCTACGGCTCTGCCGACGTCATGGTGGCCAACATCACGCCCGCTGAGGCCGATGAGCTTTCCGACCGGCTCACCGAACTCAAGGGCGTCCAGATGCTGGACTACGACGACACGACCGACCATTATAATAAGGACGCAGTGTCAGCCCTTTACTCCATCACCTTCGACTACCCCGAGGACGATGACCAGTGCCTCGAGGCCCTCGACCGGGTGAAGGAATACCTCGCCGACTACGACATCTATGTCTCCACCTCGCTGGGCAACACCCAGCAGGAGACCATTGATGCCGAGGTACGGGTCATCATGGTGTACGTTGCCGTCATCATCGTCATCGTCCTGCTCCTGACGTCCCAGACCTACGCTGAGGTGCCTGTCCTCATCCTCACCTTCGTGGTGGGCATGATCCTGAACATGGGTACAAACTTCATGCTCGGCACCATCTCCTTCGTGTCCAACTCGGTCACGAACATCCTGCAGCTGGCGCTGTCGCTGGACTACGCCATCATCTTCTGCAACCACTTCAAGGAAGAACACCAGACCATGCCTCTGAAGGAGGCCGTCATCGAGTCCCTGAGCAAGAGCATCCCCGAGATCAGCTCCAGCTCCCTGACCACCGTCGGCGGCCTTGTGGCTATGCTGTTCATGCAGTTCCGCATCGGCTCCGATATGGCCATCTGCCTTATCAAGTCCATCCTCTTTGCGATGCTCTCGGTGTTCGTGGTCATGCCCGGCCTGCTGATGCTCTTCGGACCCTACATGGATAAGACCAAGCACAGGAACTTCGTGCCGGAGATCCCCTTCGTGGGCCGCTTTGCATGGCACACCCGCAAGGTCATCCCTGTCATCTTCCTGGTGGTCATCCTCATCGGTTACCACTTCTCGAACCTTTGTCCCTACGCCTACGGCTACGATGTCATCAAGGTGCCGAAGATGAACGAATCCCTCATCGCGGACCAGATGATCGAAGAAAACTTCACCAAGTCGAACCTCGTGGCACTCGTCTACCCCAAGAGCGACGATTACAGCATCGAGAAAAAGATGCTGGAGGAGCTGGAAAGCTTCGATGAGATAGACTCCACCAAGGGTCTGTCCAACATCGAGGCCCAGGACGGCTATATGCTGGAAGACAAGCTCACCGCCCGCCAGTTCTCCGAGATGGCCGACCTGGACTACGAGGCCGCCCAGATGATCTACACCGCCTACGCCATCGAGAACGAGGAGTACGGCCAGGTCATCGGCAACTTCGCATCCTATAAAGTGCCGCTCGTGGATATGTTCCTCTACGTCTGCGACGAGGCCGACACCGGCATCGTCTCCCTCTCTCAGGAAGACCTGGACGACCTCCACGACGCCCGCGACCAGATGGAGAGCGCACTGGCCCAGCTGCAGGGCGACGACTACAACCGCGTCCTCATCTACCTGAGCCCCTCTCTGGAACCCGGCCAGACTACTTATGAGTTCACCGACACCATCCGCTCCATCGCCCGGAAGTATTACCCGGACGGCGAGCTCTACATGGCCGGTGACGCCACCAACGAGTACGATTTCCAGAAGTCCTTTGCCATCGATAATGTCGTCGTCAACGTCGTGTCCATCTTCATCGTCCTGCTGGTGCTGCTGTTCACCTTCCAGTCCGTCGGTATGCCCATCCTGCTCATCGTGGTCATCCAGGGCGCTATCTGGATCAACTTCTCGTTCCCGTATTTCATGGGGACCAACCTCTACTTCATGGGCTACCTCATCGTCAGCTCCATCCAGATGGGCGCGAACATCGACTATGCAATCGTCATCGCCACCCGTTTCAACGAGCTGAAGGATAAGATGGAGCACAAGCAGGCCATGATAGAGACCATCAACTTCGCGTTCCCGACCATCCTGACTTCCGGCACCATCATGACCGTGTCCGGCATCCTCATCGGCCAGATGACTTCCGACGCCTGCATCGTGGGCATCGGCCAGTGTCTGGGCCGAGGCACCATCATCTCCATCATCCTCGTCCTCTTCGTCCTGCCTCAGATCCTGCTCATCGGCACCCGCATCGTGGACCGTACCTCCTTTGCTGTGCCGAAGCTGGTGGCCCGCAGTAGCGGCAATGGCCGTATGCGCGTCAACGGCATCGTGCAGGGCGAGATCCACGGCTCTGTGGCCGGTACGATGAACGCCATCGTGGACGGCGACGTCCAGCTGACCGTCATCTCGGGCAACGTCTCTCAGGAACTGGACGACAATAAACAACAGGAGGTGCAGAATGAAGACCAGTAACCATCTGCTGCGCCGCCTGACGGCTGCGCTTCTGGCCGCTGTGCTGGCGCTGAGCATCGCACTGCCGGTGTTCGCGTCTGACGACGGCGATACCATTTACATCAACAGCGTCTCGGACCTGCTTTCGCTGGCCAAGAGCTGTGCCTACGACCAGTGGTCGGTGGGCAAGACGGTTATTCTACAGAAAGACCTCTCCCTCGAGGGGATGCTGTGGGAGCCCATCCCGTCCTTCAGCGGACAGTTCAAGGGCAATGGCCACACCATCTCGGACCTGACCATTACGGGCCAGTATTCTCCGGCGGGCCTCTTCGGCATCGTGGAGGAACAGGGCTCCATCGAGTCCCTGAGCGTGCGGGGCATCGTGTCTGTCTCTGACTCTGCCGACACCACCACCGGCGGCATCGTAGGCATCAACCACGGTACCCTCATCAACTGCCAGTTCACCGGCGTCGTCACCGGCGACAGCGAGGTGGGCGGCATCGTGGGCCGCAACGAGTCCGAAGGCACCATCGACCACAGCACTGCCCGCGCCATCGTCACCGGCAAATCTTCCACCGGCGGCATCGCAGGCTACAACCTCGGCGCCATCACCGGCTGCACCAATGTGGGCAGCATCAACACCGAATATCAGGAAGCCTCTCTCGACACCGACGGCTTCACCGCCAAGATGGTGGACCAGATCAACAACAAGATGGCCGCCGCCGATGACGACGCCACCAATTCCGTCACCAACGTCGCCACCGACACCGGCGGCATCGCAGGCCGCTCCTCCGGCATGATCCTGACCAGCGTCAACACCGGAGCTGTCGGCTACGAGCATGTTGGCTACAACGTGGGCGGCATTGTGGGCCGCACCGACGGCCTCGTATCCGGCTGTGTCAATCAGGGCCATGTTCTGGGCCGCAAGGACGTGGGCGGCATCGCCGGTCAGGCGGAACCCTATCGCGAACTCGACCTTTCCAAGGACACCATCAAGCATCTCCGTTCGGAGCTGGATGTTCTGCGCGGCCTTGTCGATGACACCACCGGCGTCGTCGAGAACTCCACCACCAGCATCTCCAATTCCTTCAGCGCCATGACCAGCCAGATGGACACCGCCATTGCAGCGGCACGCCAGCTGGACGATCAGGCCAGCGACTACGGCGACGAGGTGGCCGACGAGATCGACCGCGCCTCCACTCTGCTGGCCGATACCCTTACCAAACTCGAACCCGTCATGGACACCGGCGAAGATGCCATGACCAAGCTGACCGACGCCACCGGAAACCTCAAGTGGGCCATGCGCGAGATGGCCGCTGAGATGCTGATGGCATCCAGCGCCCTCAGCAAGACCAGCTCCGGTCTGGACAAGGTGAGCGACGCGGCCGAGGATGGCCGTGACGGTATGTCGGCTATCTCTGAGGGTATCAAACAGCTGTTGGAGTCTGTCGATACCGGCGATGACAGCGCTGCCTCGCAGGCCATCTCCGGCATCCTCTCCGCATACGACTCCCTGTCCTCGGACAAGAAGTCCGACAAGAACCTCAAGACCGGCATTGAGCTGCTGAAGGTGGCCAACTCCGTGGCCAGCGTCTTCACGCTGGGCAGCGGCATGGCCCCGGCAATGAAGGCCGTCACCGCAGGCATGGGCCTGCTGCGCACGGCGTCCCTCCTGTCCAACGACAGTGACATTGCCCGTGCTACTTCCCAAATCGCAAGTGCCATCGGCACCATCTCTACCATTGCCACCCAGATGGGCGGCATCGTGGGCAGCGCGGCCAAGTCCGTCTCGGCCTCCGACCACCCCGAGCTGGCTGCGGCTCTGACCAAAGCCTCTGACGCGCTGGACGGCATGGGCAGCATCACCGACGGCATCATGGACAACATCAAGGACTGGGTCGGCAATAACGGCGGCGGCAGCATCAAGGATGGTCTCGATCAGCTGAGCGATGCTTCCGACAAGCTGAGCGACGCCATGGATGACCTGAGCGACTCCCTCGACCTGCTCAAGACCGACGCCGCCCTCACCAGCGCAACGCTGGCGCATACCTCCGTGGCTCTGGGCCAGATGCAGGACGGCCTCGGCGGCCTGACCGATATGATGGGCCAGACCCGCGATATTCTCCACTGGCTCAACCAGCAGGACCCTATCAAGGTGCCTCGTCCCTCGGCAGAGCTGACCAACACCAAGGACTCCCTCTTTGATGCTGTCAGCTCCATCAACGACAAGATGAACGACATCAACAGCACCATGCGCACCGCCAGCAACCAGCTGACCGACAAGATGCGCGCCGTGACCGCACAGGTCAGCGTCGTGTCCAACCTGATGCTGGACGCCGTGGAAGAGATCAGCGACCCGGGCAGCAAGACCATCTACGAGGATGAGTCGGAAGACCTCATCGCTTCCCAGTCCGACGGCAAGATCGAGAACAGCATCAACCGCGGCACCATCGACGCCGACATGAACGTGGGCGGCATCGCCGGTACCATGGGCGTCGAGAACCTGCTGGACCCCGAGGAGGACAACAAGGACGAGGGTACCTCGCTGCTGCGCACCTCCTATACCGTCAGCGCCGTCCTCACCGGCAACATCAACGAGGGCAGCATCACCGCCAAGAAGGATATGGTTGGCGGCATCGTCGGCCAGGAGGAACTGGGCCTTGTGACGGCCTGCGAGTCCTACGGCGACGTCACCGGCGTCAATCAGGTGGGCGGCATTGCCGGTGCGGCCAGCGCCAAGCTCCGCAGCAACTGGGCAAAATGCGCCCTCAGCGGTGAAAAGTACATCGGCGGCATCGTCGGTCAGGGTACCGACAGCGACCTCACCGACGGCAGCCTCATCGCCATCAACAACCGCGCCATCGTCTCTGTGCTGGAAGGCCAGCAGTACGTGGGTGCTGTCTCCGGCGGACAGGACGGCGACTTCTATGGCAACCTCTTCGTCTCCGACGATCTGCAGGGCATCGACCGCCTGAGCCGCGTCGGTCAGGCAGAGCCGGTCACCTATGAGACCCTGCTGGCTCAGGAAAATGTGCCGGACTCCTTCCGCAAGCTGACCCTGACCTTCAAGGCCGACGGCCACATCATCAAGAAGATCAGCTTTGACTACGGTGCGTCCTTCACGCTGGCCGACTACCCCGAGATCCCTCAGAAGAATGGATACTACGCCGAGTGGAGCGCACCCGTCCTCGACCAGCTCCACACCGACACCGTGGTCAATGTGGAGTACACGCCCTACATCCCGTCTCTGAGCAGCAGCGTCACCCGTGAGAACGGACGCCCCGTCTTCTTCGTGGACGGCTTCTTCGGCGGTTCCAACGCCGTGCAGGTCACCCAGCAGGACATCACAGCCGATGTCCACGGTGTGACAGAGCAGTGGCTGCTGGAGTTCACCGATGACGGCAATGAGACCCACCAGATCCGTTATCTGACCCCCGGCAAGGCCAAGGGCAAGGTCTACGTCAAGCAGGCCGACGGCAGCTGGCATAAGGTGGAGACGGGCAGCTTCGGCAGCTACACCACCTTCACTACCACCGGCACCGAGGTCGAAGTGGCTTTCGTCCCTGCAAAGCTCCCCATCTGGGCCTTCTGCGCCGGCGGCGCAGCCCTGCTGGTGCTGCTCCTTCTGCTGGCAAAGCGCATCAAGTCGAAGCACGGCCCCAAGGGCGAAAAGCCCCACAAGGAGAAGAAGGGCAAACAGCCCGAGACGGCGGACACCCCCGCCGATGAGCTGGATACCCCCATCTCTGAGACGGATATGCAGTAAGTTATAAGAAAAGCAGGAGCTCCATCCGAATGGATGGGGCTCCTGCTTTGTTTGTAGGTTAGGCTCGTCTTCGTACAACCTCTCAGTCTCGCTGCCGCTCGACAGCTCCCCTAGTAGGGGAGCCTCTGGCGAAGAGGCGAAGCTTCACGAAATGCCAAAGCCTCTCCTCGGTAGGAGCAACAACGACGACCGCCGCCAGTGGCGGAAACAGGGAGTCGCTGTTGGGGCCGCGGCCAGCAAGACGCAAGCAAAGCGCTGCGGATGCTGGGTGCCGCAACCCGGACAGTGGCACGGCGTCAGCCGTGACGGAGAGGTTATTCCTCCGTCTCCTTCACATCGTTCAGGAACGCCTCTATCTTATCGATCTGGTTCTCCGCCACGGCGCGACCCGTCTCGTAGACCCGGCGCAGCTGGGCGGGGTCGCGCTCCATAGCGCCGATCTCCAGCGGGATGGGCGGGCGGATGACATAGTCCTTGCCCGATGCCTCCTGCATGGCGATGTAGGAGAGGGCCTCGTTGTACCGCTCGTGACGGTCGGCCACCGCTGCCACGAAGGCCGGATAGCGCAGATACCGCGCACGGATGGCGGGCAGCATGGGGTTCTTCTTTTTCACAAAGCCCTTGGGCTGGGTCAGGATGATGAGGTTCCGCTTGTAACCCAGGCTCTCGAAGAAGCGGACGGGGATGGAGTCGGCCACGCCGCCGTCCAGCAGGGAGTAGTGGCCGATCCTGACGGCCTTCGCCGCCAGCGGCATGGACGCCGAGGCCTCCATCCAGCGCACGTCTTCGGCGTCGCCGCTGCGGCACTTGTGGTAGATCGGGTCGCCGGTGTGCAGGTCGGTGCAGACGACAAAGAAGTCCATGGGCGAAGCGCGGAATGCCTCTTCATCGAAGGGATCCAGCTTTTCCGGAACCTCGTGGTAGCAGAAATCCTCGCTGTAGAGGTTTCCGGTGCGCAGCAGATTGCGGAAGCTGGCGTAGCGCTTGTCGTTGCAATATTCGGTGTTGTAGCGGATGACGCGGCCGATCTGGTGCGACTTGAAGTTGCAGCCGAACACCGCGCCCGCCGACACGCCGATGGTGCCGTCGGTGGTGAGGCCGTGCTCCATCAGGACATCCAGAACGCCTGCGGTGAACATCCCCCGCATGGCACCGCCCTCTAATACTAACCCTGTCTTCATATACTGACTCCTTTTCCCGGTGCGGCCCTCGTCGGCCGCAGCAAGCCGTTTCCGGTTGCTACCAGTATACTCGATTTTGCGCAGAAAACAAGAGACAACTGCACAAATCGCCCGCCCTGAGACACAGACCGTACCACAAAAGTCGTACTTATAATCGAAAGGGCTGAAAAAACCGGAGAGAACGAGTCAAATTTGGGCAGAAAAAGCCTTGCCAACTGGGAAAGTATCCGGTATACTGATATGAAATATTGACCGTTTTGTGACAGGAAAATTGGGAGGAAGAGACGAACTATGAAAATGCTGGAAGATCGCATCCGCAAAGACGGCATCGTCCGTGAGGGCAATGTGCTCAAGGTGGACAGCTTCATCAACCATCAGATGGACATTCCGCTGTTCCGCGAGATGGCAAAGGAGTGGAAGCGCCTGTTCGATGGCAAGCCCATCAACAAGGTGCTCACCATCGAGGCCAGCGGCATCGGCATCGCGGCTGTGGTGGCCAGCGAGTTCAACGTGCCGGTGGTGTTCGCCAAAAAGTCTATGAGCATCAACCTGGACTACGACAACTACGAGACGAAGATCCAGTCCTTCACCCACAAGAAAATTTATAATGTCATCGTCTCCAAGAAGTTCCTCACCCCCGAGGACCATGTTCTCATCATCGACGACTTCCTGGCCAACGGCTGCGCCCTGCTGGGTCTGCTGGAGCTGACCGAGAAGGCTGGTGCCACTGTCGAGGGCATCGGCATCGCCGTCGAGAAGGGCTTCCAGCAGGGCGGCGACCTCATCCGCAGCAAGGGCATCCAGCTGGAGAGCCTCGCTATCGTCGAGTCCATGGACAGCGCCACCGGCGAGATCGTGTTCCGCGACCAGCCGCAGCAGAGCTGAAAAATATCGACCTTCCAAGACCGCCGTCCAGCGGTCTTTTCTTTTGCCCATTTTTACGCCCCGTCGAAGCTGTCGCCGTCCTCGGGAAGATCGGCGGAAGTCTCAGCATCGGAAGCAGGCGTATCCGGGACAGCGGCACGGGGGACACCTTTATAGACCAGCGTCTGCTCGAGGACCTCGGCGCAGACCGGGGCCGAGAGGCTGCCGCCCGCTGTCGTCCAGCTGTGGGGCTCGTCGAGGCAGACGAGACACAAAAACTGGGGGTCGTCGATGGGAGCCACGGCCACAAAGCTGGCGATGCGGGCCTTCTCGTCGGCGCTGTCCAGCTTCTGGCTGGTGCCGCTCTTGCCGCCTACCCGGTAGCCCGCGATCTGGGCGTTCCGGCCGCCGCCGTAGAGGACGACGGCCTCCATCATCTCCCGCATGGTGCGGGAGGTCTCTTCTTTCAGCACCTGCCGCTTGCAGACGGGGGAGAGGTGGTCGATGACTTCGCCCTCCAGGCCGAGGATGTCCGAGACGACGTAGGGCTGCATCAGCCGCCCGCCGTTGACCACGGCGCAGACCGCCGACGCCATCTCGAGGTAAGAGATCTTGCTGCTCTGCCCGAAGGCGCAGGACGCCAGCTCCACCGGCCCCATCCGGTCGGCGGTGTAGTAGAGGCTCTTTTTCGGCTCGGCGGGCAGGTCGATGCCGGTGGGCGCGCGGAGGCCGAAGGCCGCAAAGTAGTCGCAGAACGCCTCTTTGCCCAGCCTTGCGCCGATTTGGATGAAGCTCTGGTTGCAGGAGTTCTCAAGGGCCTGCGTGACGGTCTGCGCCCCGTGGCGCTTGTGGTTGGCGCAGTGGAAGCGGGTGCCGGCCACCGAGATGCTCTCGCCGCAGTAGAAGCTGGAATTTTTGCTCACAGCCCCGGTGTCCAGCGCCGCCGCGCAGGTGATGAGCTTGAAGACGCTGCCCGGCTCGTAGAGGTCGCTGACGGCCTTGTTCCGCCACTGGGTCTGCTGGGCCAGCTGCAATGCCGCCGCCCGCTCGTCGCCGGAAAGCCCCTCTACGGCCTCTCGGGCGGCCTTGTCGGCCAGCACACGGGGCTGGTTGGGGTCGTAGGCGGGGGTGGTGGACATGGCCAGCACGGCCCCGGTGTTCACGTCCATGACGATGCCCACGGCACGGGCTGCGACGTGGTGTTCCTTTACCGCGTAGCCCAGCGCGTTCTCGAGGTAGTGCTGGATGTTGGCGTCGATGGTGAGCCGCAGGCCGTCCCCCTCGGTGGGGAAGCGCTCGGTCTCATAGCTCTGCTCGAGGGTGTAGCCCCAGGCGTTCACCGCCGTGAGGACGACGCCGTTTTCGCCGGTGAGCAGGTCGTCATACTTCAGTTCGAGGCCCGAGACGCCCGCGTTGTCCACATTGGTGAACCCCAGCACCGAGGCCAGAAACTCCCCCTGCGGGTACCAGCGCTTCGAGTCCTGATCGATACGGATGCCGGTGATGCCGTTTGCCTCGCAGAAGTCCCGCACGGCGTCGGCCATGACCCGGTCTACCCGGTAGCGCAGGAGGCAGTCGTTGGAACGGCGGTCGCTGAATTTCTCGAGAAGCTTCCCTTCGTCCAGCTCCAGGATCTCCGCCAGCCCCTTGGCCGCGAGGGCGAGTTTATCTTCCGGCATCTCCCGGGGCGAGGCCCGGAGGGTCCAGCAGCTGCTGTTGGCCGCCAGAAGGACGCCGTCAGCGCTATAAATGCGGCCCCGGTCGGCGGGGACGACGGTGTCCCGCAGCTGCTGGCCCAGGGCGCGGTCGGTGTACCAGCCGCCGCCCAGCACCTGCAAAAATAAAAGCCGCACCGCCAGACCGCAGCAGACCAGACAGAACACCCCCGCCACCAGCCTTGCCCGGGCGCGGAACGCCCGTTCCGGCAAGGTGCGCAGGGCGTCGGCGGGTTTTGGCGATTCGGACATGAGACAGCACCTCCCTTCCTGCAATCATATGCGCGAGACCCTGTGACTAGCCGTCCGCCCCGGTGCGTACACTAAAGGGAAGGGGGGAGAGGATGAAGAAGAGGATCCTGCGTCCGCTGCCCGGCATGGACCTGCCGTTTCTGATACTTGTGCTCACGCTGGTGGGCTTCGGGCTGGTGATGCTGGCCAGCGCGTCCAGCGCCGTGGCGCTCTACCGGCGGGGCGACGCCTGGGCCTATCTGCGGCCTCAGCTGCTCTACGCGGCGCTGGGGCTCTGCGGGATGTGGCTGGCCAGCCGGGTAGATTACCATATCTTCCATAAGCTGGCGTGGCCGCTGCTTGGGCTGTCACTGATATTGCTGGCGGCGGTGCTCTTCATGCCCGAGTACAACGGCTGCAAGCGGTGGCTGGTCATCCCGGGGTTCGGCACCCTGCAGCCCAGCGAGATCGCAAAGTTTGCGGTGGTGCTGGTGTTTTCCCACATCATCGCACTGAACCACGACCGAATGAAGGATTTCAGCGTGGGTGTCCTGCCCTTTGCGCTGGTGCTGGGGGTGGTGGCGGCCCTGATGCTGCTGGAGCCGCACCTGTCCGGCACCGTCCTCATCCTTGGCATCGGCGCGGTGCTGATGTTCGTGGGTGGTACGGGGCTGCGGTGGTTTTTGCTGGCGGGCGCGGGAGGCGTCGGGGCCATTGGTGCGGCGGTGGCCGTCATGCCCGATCTCGTCCCCTACGCCGCCGACCGGCTCCGCTCCTGGCTCGATCCCTTCGCCGACCCGCTGGGCGATGGCCACCAGACCATCCAGAGCCTCTATGCCATCGGCTCCGGCGGGGCCACCGGCCTCGGTCTGGGGGAAAGCCGCCAGAAGCATCTTTTCGTCCCCGAGCCTCAGAACGACTTCATTTTCTCCATCGTCTGCGAGGAACTGGGGTTCGTGGGGGCCTGCGCAGTGGTGGGGCTGTTCGTGCTGCTGCTCTGCCGGGGCATCACCATCGCAGCCCACGCGCCCGACCGGTTCGGGGCGCTGCTGGTGGTGGGATTCGTGGTGCAGGTGGCCCTGCAGGCGGTGCTGAACGTGGCTGTCGTCACCAACACCATCCCCAACACCGGCATCTCGCTGCCCTTTTTCTCCTCCGGCGGCACCAGCCTCATGATGCTGCTGGGCGAGATGGGGGTGGTGCTTT
>OLRW01000907.1_pt1 | contig 21326 bp, 16 predicted proteins | sample 1672701 | NCBI WGS metagenome assembly OLRW01 (sample SAMEA3136715, study PRJEB25190) | human gut metagenome | biome: human gut; feature: human-associated habitat; material: faeces | place: Austria | collected 2013
CCTTTTTACAAAAGCGAAGGATCGTCGTTGTTGAAACATGAACCTCCTCTGCCAGTTCACGTACTTTCATATATACTACTTTCTCTTCATTGCCGATAATGTAATTATATACATCCATCTCCAACTGATTAAACGACTTTATCATCTCATGCGTAAACATATGAATTCAGTTCCTTTCTATTTTTTCTCTCTATTCCATTCTTCTGATCATTCACTCAACAGCTGACTTGCTTCCTTCCAGCACTGCCGTCCTGCCGCCAGGATGGAACACGGCTGATCCAACGTGATCATTCCGCCCTCTGCTGTTGAGATAAATCCTCCTGCTTCCATCACGATCAGTGATGCTGCCGCATAATCCCACGGATACAGCATTAGTTCAAGATAGACTCCATTTGCGCCGGATGCCACACGGCAGATATCAAGCGCTGCAGAACCACCTGCACGAATTCCAAGGCTGTTCAGATACAGCTTCTTCGCATGGTCAAAGATTCTGTCTGTATCTTCTGTCTGATACCGTGCAGTTCCGAATGCAACCAGATTATCTGCAAGTCCTTTATCCGAACAGTGAATCTCTTTTCCGTTCAGCTTCGCCCCTTCGCCTTTCACAGCAGAATACATTTCTCTTGTGTAAGGGTTGTAAACACAGCCAAACAGCATTCTTCCAAACTTTGTCAGACCGACTGAGATACAACTGTGCTTGTAATCAAAGATAAAGTTCGTCGTTCCGTCAATCGGATCTATAATGAAACAATAGCCATCTCCAAGTTCCTGCTGCATCCCGTCTTCCTCTGCAAGAAATGTCGCTTCCGGTATGAGTTGACGCAAATTCTGGATCAGATAAAACTGAATCTCCTTGTCATGCTTTGTCACAAAGTTTGCAGTTCCTTCTTTATCAAAAACTGTCAGTTCCTCGTCCTGTGCCTGAAGCATCAGTTCCCCTGCCAGTGTCACTATCTTCATGATTTCATCGTATAACATGTTGGTTGTAGTCCTTTCCTGTTTATTCATCCAATCTTACAGATTCCATTTTTCTATACTGCTGATTCTGCTAATACTTCTTTGTCTTTCTATCTTATCATGATTTTCTACATTAATCTATATAGAACAAAGAATGTGCTCGGCACATTCTTGCGCCTGCGGCGGTCGCTTGCGACGCCTACCTTGTACGCCGCAGTGCGCATCCTAAGCGGAGCGTTTTTTTATATGTTAGGAAAGAACTTTCCTAACATATAAAAAAACATCTGCAACCGGCCAATTCAGGCTGTGCAGATGCTTTTTCGTATTTTCATCCTCTATTTCATCGCGTCTTTAATTGCTGTCAGAAGCTCATCATAAGTCTCATATGCCGGAAGTTCCGGATGATCTGCTTTGATCTGCTCTGTGCTGCGGAACAAGAATCCTGCCTTACTTGCCTGGATCATGCCAAGGTCATTGTAGGAATCTCCGCTTGCGATCGTGTCGAATCCGATAGACTGCAGTGCTTTCACAGTACTCAGTTTAGACTGCTCTACGCGCATCTTGAATCCTGTGATCTCGCCGTCCTCAGCTACTTCCAGACTGTTGCAGAACAGTGTCGGCCATCCGAGTTTCTCCATCAGCGGTGTGGCAAACTGTGTAAATGTATCACTGATTAGGATTACCTGGCTGAATGTGCGGAGCTCATCTAAGAACTCTCTCGCTCCCGGAAGCGGATCGATCTTTGCGATTGTCTCCTGGATCTCCTTCAGTCCGAGACCATGCTCTTTCAGAATTCCAAGTCTCCAATTCATCAGTTTATCATAGTCAGGTTCGTCTCTTGTTGTCTTCTTGAGTTCCGGAATTCCACTCGCCTCTGCGAATGCAATCCAGATCTCCGGTACAAGTACTCCCTCTACATCAAGACATGTTATATACATCGTAATATTCCTCCATCTGTTTCGTTCTCTAATCACTTTATTACTTTACTGTAATGTATTGATTTTAACATATATGCTACATATTTACTACTTATTTTTTTACGACAGTGAAAAAGGAGACCAGATATCTGATCCCCTTTCCCATCTTCTATTACTCCATAATAGGTTTCAGTGCTTCTGCAAGCTTCTCTTTCTCAGCTTCTGCCTCTGCAAGATCTTTACCAAGTGTTGTGTAGTAGATCTTGATCTTCGGCTCTGTTCCGGATGGACGAACGATTACTGTCTCGTTGTTCTCCAGCTTGTAAACAAGTACGTTAGCCTTCGGAAGTCCTGTTTCTTCTGTCTTCTCGTAATCGATCACGCTGGCTACTTTATATCCTGCGATCTCTTCCAGAGGATTCTTACGAAGATTTTCCATAATTCCTGACATCTTATCCATTCCGCTCAGTCCCGGGAATTCAAAGCTATCAATCTTGTTGAGATAACGTCCATACTGTGCGTAGATCTCTTCCAGTCTCTGTTTCAGTGAGCTTCCGATACTTCTGTAGTAAGCGGCCATCTCACAGATCAGCATAGATCCGATGATCGCATCTTTATCACGTACATAAGGTCCTGCAAGGTATCCGTAGCTCTCTTCAAATCCGAAGATAAAACGGTCAACTTCTCCTGCTGCCTCGAGGTTCGCAATCTGATCTCCGATCCACTTGAATCCTGTCAGTACGTTGCGAAGTTCTACTCCGTAATGCTCTGCAACTGCATCTGCAAGTGGTGTAGATACGAGAGATTTCACTGCTACCGGTTTCTCAGGCATTGTGCCTTTCTCGATACGTCCTGCTGCGATGTAGTCAAGAAGAAGAACTCCGACTTCATTTCCTGAAACAAGCTCATAGGATCCGTCCGGGCACTTCATAGCGATTCCTACACGGTCTGCATCTGGGTCTGTTGCAAGCATAAGGTCTGCGCCTGTCTCTTTCGCAAGATTCAGTCCCAGCTCAAGTGCTGCAAAAATCTCTGGGTTCGGGTAGCTGCATGTTGTGAAATATCCATTCGGGTACTCCTGCTCCGGTACGATTGTTACATCTGTGATTCCGATGTCTTTAAGTACACGTGTTACCGGTACTAATCCAGATCCATTCAGTGGGCTGTATACAAGCTTAAGTCCTGCGCTCTTACACAGACCCGGACGAACCTGACGGGACTCGATTGCCTCATACAGTGCATCCTTACAGTCATCTCCTACGAAACGGATCAGACCTTCTTCAACTCCCTGAGCAAAAGACATATACTTCGCACCTGTAAGTACATCTGTCTTCTGGATCTCTTCGTATACGATTGCTGCTGCATCATCTGTCATCTGACATCCATCCGGTCCGTATGCCTTATATCCGTTATACTTCGCCGGGTTGTGGGATGCTGTTACCATAACACCTGCGTTACAGTTATAATAGCGTGTTGCAAAGGAAAGTGCCGGTACTGGCATCAGAGCATCGTAGATTCTTACTTTAATTCCATTCGCTGCAAGAACTCCTGCTGCTGTCTTCGCAAACACATCACTCTTGAGTCGGCTGTCGTAGCTGATCGCTACTGTCTGTGTACCGCCCTGTGTCTTTACCCAGTTAGCGAGTCCCTGTGTAGCCTGACGAACAACATAGATATTCATTCTGTTTGTTCCTGCTCCAAGTACACCACGAAGTCCGGCTGTTCCAAACTTCAGCGCAACTGCGAAACGCTCCTTGATCTCGTCATCATTTCCCTCGATTTTAGTTAACTCCGGCATCAGATCTGCGTCTTCCAGGTCTGCTGCCATCCAGCGCTTATACTCTTCCTGATACATCTTAATCACTCCTATTATTTTCTTAAAATGTAAAATTATTGCAATTCAGCCATACAACGTAAGACCGTCAGTTTATGACCACTTCGTTGTATGGCTGAACTGTTTCTAAACTTTACAAGTCTAGTCATATTATACCATGCAGGTAGATTTACAGCAAGATTACTTGTCTATTTTAACAAGCATTTTCCATTACATAGAAATAATTCCCAATACATTTGCAATAGAACTTAATAATATAATAATCAGGCAGATCGGTGCCAGATATTTCATAAAGAACATGTATAATTTCTTTCTCTTAAATGCAGATGACTGCTCAATCTCCCTTGCAATCTTGTCAAATCCAACGGTACGAACGATCAAGAAGCATGTTGCAAGTGCTGCAAGTGGCATCATCACTGAATTTGTCAGGAAGTCAAAGAAGTCCAGACATGCCATTCCGAAAATCTGAATAAAGCTCAGTACTCCATATCCCATAGAAGATAAGGTTCCGATTATAAGCATAACAGCAACCATAAGGATACAGCATTTCGGTCTGCTCCAGTGAAGTTCATCCTGGAATGTAGATACGCTTGTCTCCAGAAGTGAGATTGCACTTGTCACTGCTGCAAGAAGTACCAATATGAAGAACAGGATACCAGCCAGCCTTCCAACGCCCATACTTGCGAATACCTTCGGAAGTGTGATGAACATCAGAGATGGTCCTGCCTGCAGATTGTCCGGGTTTCCACCAGAGAATGCAAATACAGCCGGAATGATCATAAGTCCTGCGAGCATTGCGATTGCTGTATCGAAAATCTCAACCTGTGTTGTACTCTTCTCAAGATCAACGTCTTTACCAATATAAGAACCATATGTATACAAAATTCCCATCGCGATTGACAGGGAGTAGAACATCTGTCCCATTGCCGCAACAACCGTCATTGCTGAGAAGTGCTTTGGATTCGGAATCAGGAAATACTTCACACCTTCAATTGCTCCCGGTCTTGTTACAGAATAAATTGCTACGATAACCGCAAGGATAACAAGGATTGGCATCATAATCTTAGATACTCGCTCTACACCATTCTCAACTCCTGCCAGGATAACGCAGAATACAAGAATAGAAAACACGATGAACCATGCTTCTACCTGAAAAGAATCTGAAATAAATTCTGTAAAATATCCGTCCTGTGCAACAGTCTGCACATTTCCTTTCAAATACTCTGCAAGGTACTTGATAACCCAGCCACCGATCGAACTATAATACGGCACGATCAGCATAGGGATTATTGCATTGAGCCATCCGCCGATCTTAAATGATTTTGTCTTACCAAATGTCTGAAAAGCTCCAACCGGACTTTTTCTTGTCATTCTTCCAAGTGCTGTCTCTGACATGATCAGAACATATCCAAAAGATACGGTCAGAATCAGATAAACGAGAAGGAAGATTCCCCCTCCATATTTCGCAGCCAGATACGGGAATCTCCAGATATTTCCCAGGCCGACTGCTGAGCCTGCAACAGCAAGCACATATCCAATTTTACCCGAGAAGCTTGCTCTCTTTGCTGATTGTCCATTGTTACTCATAAATTGCCTCCCATCACATAACAGTCTGTACTGCTATTTTCCCATCTTTTTTATAGCCTATACTGTTCTATTCTACCATTCACAATCATGAATAGCAACAAAAAAGAGCGTTGACAGCGCTTTTTAAACACATTTAAAATGCTATCTCGGCTCATTTTTATACGTTTTTATAATTTCCCTTCTATTTCTGCTCTTTCAAGCAATCTCTCAATCCCTATATTCCATGTTCCGATCTTCACTCCGGCATTGATCACACGCTTACATTTCCCTATTGTCTCAAATGCTTTCTGAAGCGTTTCTTCCCGAATCTCCTCAAACGGTTCTTCCGTGATCACTTCTGCTGCCAGTAATCTTGCCAGCCGGTAATCCATATCATTTTCATATAAAATACCTGCCGCAAACGGGATGTGCTCCTTCTGAAGTCTTCGATAAACCGGGATTCCAGTTCCGCCGGAAGAGATCACGAACACTTCCGGCTCACCCTCCGGCGCAGGAAGTTCAATACTTCCAAAAAGCGGGTCAAAATATCCATTATTGATTCCATACAATTCGCGAATGATTTCTTCTGTAAATACTTCTTCCGGGCTTCCGTAATGTGAAATCGTCTCGCCTTTGACACAGATGATCTTATCTGAAATCTTCTGTGCCAGATCGATTTCATGAAGAGACATAATCACCGTAATCTTCTTCTGCCTTGCCATCCGCTCAAGGATAGACAACAGCTCCAACTTATATTTTACATCCAGGAATGAAGTCGGCTCATCTAAAACGATCACATCCGGGTCCTGACAGATTGCTCTCGCCAGCAGAACGCGCTGCTTCTGTCCGTCACTAATCGCATTAAAATCACGGTTGCCGAGTTCCTGCGCATGCACCGCCTGCATCGCCTCTTCCACCAGACATTCATCTTCCTGCGTCAGAATCCCAAGTCGTCCTGTGTAAGGATAACGTCCAGTCGCCACAATATCATGACAAGTCATCAACTCTGTCTTGATCCGATCCGTCAACACGACCGCCATCTTAGACGCAAGCTCTTTGTACGGCAGTTTCAGAAGAGAAGTATCGTCAAAAAATACATTTCCTCCAACGACTTTCAGCTGTCTTGTAATACTTTTCAAAATCGTTGACTTTCCTGAACCATTCGGCCCGATCAAAGTCACGATCTCCCCCTTGTTGATCCCGATATTAATATCACGGATCAGGGAGTTTCCATTATAACCTACCGACAGGTCTTTCATTTGAAAATAATAATCTGCCATCTTATTTTCTTCCTCCCTTCGGTATCATCATATAGATAACGATCGGTGCACCCAGAATAGAAGTCACCGTACTGATATTCAATTCCACCGGTGCCAGTGCCATTCGTGCGATCAAATCACAGATCATACAGAACACAGCTCCCATAAAGAACGTTCCCGGTATGACCACGATCGGTTTTGACGTTCCAAATGCTTTCCTTGCAAGAAACGGAACTGCGATTCCCACGAAAGAAATCGGTCCCGCAAATGCTGTCACACACGCTGACAGAATACTGGAAAGCAAAATCAAAATCACGCGAAATGTCTTGATGTTGACTCCCATACTCTGCGCATATGCTTCTCCCAATTGATATGCACTGATTGGTTTGGACAGGAAAAATGTAAACAGCACCGCAAGTCCGACAACCACTGCTGCCACACGAATATTGCTCCAGCTCATTCCGGAAAAACTTCCCTGTGACCATCCGTGCAGATTCACAATATCAGAATCATCCGCAAATGTCACAACAAAATCCGTGATAGCCGAACAGATATATCCGATCATGATCCCCCCGACAAGAAGAGACGCCATATGCTGCACTTTTTTCGACATCAGAAGGATAAATCCCGTCGAGATCAGCGACCCGATAAATGCTGCAAGAATCAGTGTATACGAAGAAAATCTTCCGATATATTTCAAATACACGATCATTGTAAGTGCCACGACCATTTTCGCTCCGGAAGAAATTCCGAGAACGAAAGGTCCGGCAATAGGATTGGAAAAAAATGTCTGCAGCAAAAAACCTGAAAGAGACAATGCACCACCAAGGAGCGCTGCCATCAGAATTCTCGGAAGACGGATCTTCCATATAATATTGTACTCTGTCGCAGCTCCTTCTTTCAGAAAGAGAATGCGCAGAATTTTAGGCACCGGAATATGAACATTTCCGGTATTGATATTTAGTACTGTCACAACACAAAATACTGCTGCAAGAATCAGAAATACCGCTGTGTATCTTGTACGCCGTCTGAAATTTTCCTGATGAAAACTTGTCTGCTCCATTCTTCTACTCCATCTTTTCAAGAAATGTCATCTGAGATGCATCACCGTCTGTCAGCATCAGATGCATATCTTTGATCAGCTCTCCGACGGTATCTGTTGCCTGATATAAGTTCTTTCCGGTATACCAGACATTTCCGTCTTTCACCGCCTTGAATTCAGAGAACAATTCATTCTTTGCTTCCAACTCACTGATACTATTTATCTGTCCGTCGATCGTCCCGTTGTAGATCAGATAATCTGCATCTACAGCAGTTGCATAGAATTCCTCCATCGTCAGTTTAACAGATGGTGCGTTGCTGTCCGGATTCTTCAGATCTTTGAACGCATATCTTCCACCTGCGATTTCGATCATTGACGGAATATAATCGTCAGATTTTCTCACAACGATTGAACCATCTGTACTCACATAGAAATAAGCAACCGTCTTTTCCGTGTTCTCGAATCCTTTCAGTTCCTCGATCACGTGAGCCTGCTGGTCAAAAAATGTATCCGCTTCTTCCTCTTTATTCAGAAGCGCCCCATAAAGCTTGATCCACTCGGTTCTTCCAAGCGGATGTGACTCATAACTGGAGTAGTCTACAAATACCGGAATCCCAAGATCTTCGATCATTTCCTGTACCTTCGGTGTATGAAGGATCATCGTTGATTCGATTGCCAGATCACAGTCTCCGTCAACGAGAGTCTCATAATCCGGTTCGCTGTATTTTCCCGCAAATGTCATCGCTCCGGATTCCATTGCTTCCTTTGCACTCTCTACATACCAGCCGGAAGCCTCAAGCCCGGAGAATTTCACCTTGTCAATTCCGCCGATTGCATCAAACAGAGACATGGATGCTGTCGCCGCCATATAAATATTCTCTGTCGGCTGCTGGATCACAACAATATCATCCGCCAGATTTTCCGGTTCTTCTTCACCTTCCGGAACGATCAGATATTGCTTATCTTCATGGACATCGATCAACTTATATCCATCCTTATAATAGTATACATCGAATTCTGTCGCGTAAGTCAGATCCATTGTAGATTCATAGGTAAGCCCTTCGATTTCCGGTGCTTTTTTTGTCTTGTCGGCTGCATCTTTGGTCTTATCCTTTGTTACATCTGTACCTGCTGAATTATTACCGCTGTTTCCACCGGAGGCTGCGGTAGAACCGCAGCCTCCGAGCAGAAGTGCAGCTGAAAGCATTAACGCTGTGATTCTGCATCTTCTTATCTTCATTCTATTTTTCTCTCCTATTTCTCTGCCGCTGCTACTGCCGCATCAAACTTCTCGTTCGTCAGCTCTTCACATCCGTAGAGAACACCGTAAACCTTGATCCACTCCTGCTTTCCAAGTTCTGTCTTTTCCTCGGAAGAACGATCAACAAAAACCGGAATACCAAGCATTGCAAGCTTTTCTGTCAGCTCTTCGAACTGTTCCGTCTTCTCTTCTACTGTCAGAGTCTCTTTTGTATCTTTACTGTCTTTATCTGCTATTTTGTCAGTATCTTTCGCTGCATTTTCCTCAGAATCTTCTCTTGGAAGAATATCTCCTGTAAACAATGCAAGATTCACTTCACTCTTCACAAAATTCTTCAGTTTCAACTTGTCCGCTGTTCCTGCATATGCAACTTCAGCATTCTTCTCTCCGTCTTTTGCTTTCATCTTATCAGCAATCTCGGATACTGTACAGTCTTTGCTCTTCATTCCAACTGCCGCAACATTGTCAAGAAGATCGAGATCTTTCATCGTATTCAGAATCTCATCAGACTCTGCATAAGTATGATCCACAGGTTTCTTCACAATGATCATATCCTGCTCAAGACCAACCGGAACTTCCACATCCTCCGGAACAATCAGATATTTCACAACATTTCCTTTATAAAGCTCTGCTGCCAGTTCCTGTTCGCTTGTGCCATTGTTATCCGAAGCTGCGGATTCCTCGACAGAAGCATCTACTTTGCTTTCTGCATCTGAGTTCTTAGAATCTTCTGATCTATTGATCGTAACAGAAGCTACTTTCTTCTTGGAAGACTTCTCTTTATCTTCTGCAGACTTCTCATTTTCAGACTTTGTTTTCTCTGCTTTTTCAGGGTCTCTTGCTGTGTCCTTCGTCATATCGATTTCAAGAAGTACAATCCCCTGATCATAATGATAAATCTTGAAATATTCTGCATAGTCAAGCTTTGTCTCTGACTGATATTCCAAACCTATGATTTCAGGTGCTTTTTCATCCAGCTTCTGGTTACTGCTTGTTGAAACATCTGTTCCGTTTGCAGATGTTCCTCCATTCGCCGCTGCAAGATAAATGAAAATCGTATATTCTATCTCATGTGCGACAGACATTTTATCTGTCATTCCAATAATCTTATTGTTCTGATTCAATGCAACCGGGATAACAGCTGTCGCTGATCCGCCGCCCTTTGTTGTGTAATACTTATTTCCGTTCGCTTTCACATACTGATAATGATCACTGCTGAACACGAGTGTTGCATAAGCCTGTCCATTCTGGATTGTCACTTTATTACAAGTAATCTGAACCTTACCTGTTCCACCGGACCAGGTAAAACGATCCGGAGTGTATACACCGTCTTTCAGTGTTGTTCCACTGTCTACATGAGAAGTAGAACCACTTGTATCGGATTCGTATTTTGATACATTATCTGCTTTTCCGTCATTTCCATCTGTTTTTCCTGAATTAGTTCCAGATACAGAACCGCCTGGGAAAGCAGAATTGTTTGTTCCTGTATTACCTGTATTGTTGGAACCACCAGTAGTTCCGGAATTTCCTGTGTTTCCGTTGTTTCCGGAATCACCTTTATTCTCAGAATCTGTAGAATTAAGATCGGCAATCTTCTTCATTGTCTCTGACTGGAATGTCAGTGTTCTGTCATACCAGATTCCTTTTTTAATAGAATAGGCTGCTACTGCGATTTCCTTATCCAACGCTTCTACCGGAACGGTATAAGTATATTTTCCTTCTTTATTCACCTGATATGGAATCCAGGATGACTGCTCTGCGCTTGCAGCCTCTTCCTTTGTTCCCATGTACAGATAGCCGTAACCGGTTCCGCTTAATGTAAGCACGGCGCTCATTTTTCCGTCTTTTGCTGTCAGGATACAATCCACTACTTTAAACATGGAAGAACTGGAAGTTACGTCCATACTGTAGATTCCGTTTGCTACTGTTGCTTCCGGTGCTGGATTCGGATTTGGAACCGGATCCGGTGTTGAGGTTTCTCCCGGATTCGGAATGTACATCCATAAGTACTGTTTGTCATACCAGGTCTGATCTTTTGACTTTCTCAAAGATACCGGAATTGTCTGACCTGCTTTTTCTTTCGGCACATTAAAATGAAATGTCCATGCACCTTCTTCATCCTTTGTTCCTTCTATAACAGCTGCTTTCAACAAGTCATCTTTTGAACCAAGATATAGCGCATCAAATCCTGTGTTGTTTGTCTTGATCGTAATATCAAGTTCGCCATCCTTTTCAACAACTGTTGATTCACTGACCTTGAACATCTTGAACTCTTCAGCATCTTCTTTTACTACTTTCACAGATTCTCCAGTTACAGAAGGTGCCTCCTGCAGTGGCAGAAGTTCCGGTTCCGGAGTATTCGTAGAATCGTTAGAATCCGTAGAAGGTTCTGACTTGCCTGTCTCATCTTTTATCTGTGTATCCTTGTTATCAGTTTTTTCGTCCGCAACCTGATCTGAGACAGTTGTGCCTGGATTTTTCCCGGTGGTTTCTGTATCTTTCTCTTCTGAATTATTTTCTGAGTTATTCTCTAAATTTGGTTTTGTTTCTGCTTCGATTGAATTCTGATTATCTGATTTATCCGAAGAATTATCAACTTTATCAGATTCCTCTTTCTGATCTTCTTTTGTTAAATCGTCATTTCCTTTATCTTCTTTAACATTTCCTGCGTCTTCTGTCTGACTCTCATCTTGTTTCTTATCTAGATCAGCTTCTTCCACCTCAACAGTTTCCTGTAAATTTGTCTCATACTGCTGCTCATTTTCTGCCGCATATGTTCTTGTATAAGACAATGGTGAAACCATCATAGAACCTGTCAGCATAAGCGCAAGCCATCTGCTCTTATTTTTCATTTCTTTTTTGTCTCCTATTAAGTTGTGAGTTATAAAATACGGAAAATGGATAGAATTATCCTGAATCGAATGAATGATTTTTTCGGTACAATCAATTACTCGTGATCTGGAATTCGTATATTCCCCGCACCAACGGCCGGCAGGTTTCCTGACTTACAGATCTTCTATACAGAACACCTTCCCGGTCTCCCAGTGGATGTGCGGACTCTCCACACTTGTCTGTATAGGAGCGGTCTTCTGAAATCTAATTTCTAAGAAGACCGCATCTCTGCTCACAGTGACGAGTTCGTACAGGTCTTACACCTGTTTCCCTTTTACCTGTTTCAATCAGGATATGGAAATATATTCTCTGATCAAACAGCACCGAACGCTATTATTTCTGACTAACTATAACATTTCATTATATTGAAGTCAACTATTCCGCCTTCACGGCCCAGCGCATCTTCGTAGATCTTGCCCTTCCGTTCTGTGCACATTCCTGCGCTGACGGACGTACAACGTCCCTTGCATATTCGGAATAAATTCCTTCTTTGTATCCTGCTTTGAGTGCTTTTTTTACAAGCTTGTCCTCTCCGGAATGGAATGTAAGAATTGCTACTCTTCCGCCCGGTTTTAGTGCTCCCGGGAGTTTCTCCATGAATTCATACAGCACTTCGAACTCATTATTGACATCAATACGAAGTGCCTGGAATGTTCTCTGGCAAGTCTTTTTGATAATGTCCTTCTTTTCTTTATTATTCGGAAGGAAATCTAAAGTCTTCTCGATGACATTTCTAAGCTTTGTTGTTGTATCAATGCGATTGCCCTTGCGGATCTCTGTTGTGATCGCTTTCGCCAGCTCTTCGCAGTATGGCTCATCTGAATTCTCGTAAAGCATTCCGGCAAGCTCTTCCTCGGAAATGTTATCAAGGCGCTCTGCTGCGCTGATTCCCTTCTCCTGGTTCAGTCGCAGATCCAGCGGTCCGTCAACTTTGAAAGAAAATCCTCTCTTCGGATTGTCGATCTGCATAGAGGAAACTCCAAGGTCCGCAAGGATAAAATCAAATCCTCCAACTTCTTTTGCAATCTCATCGATCGTGCAGAAATTCTGCAGACGGATACTTAAAATGTCTTCTCCGAATCCCTGATCTGCCAGACGTTTTCTTGTCTTTGCAGACTCTTCCGGGTCAACATCTGTTGCATAGATGTGCCCCTCACCGTTCAGACATTCCAGCATTGCTTTTGTATGTCCACCATATCCGAGTGTCGCATCGAATCCTGTCTCCCCCGGCTGAATCTTCAAGAAATCAAGAATCTCATTTACCATGATGGAAATGTGCATTCCGGCAGGAGTGTTTCCCTTCTGGATTACATGCGCAATTGTATCCTTGTATTTCTCCGGCTGTAACTCTTTATATTTCTCCTCGAATTTCTTCGGGTATTTTCCTTTATATCTCACACGACGCTTGTGCGGTGTCTGTGATTCCTGTGTGTTCTGATTGTTCTGTTCGCTCATTTCGCTCTCCTGTTCTTATTTTTACAACGTATGTACAGTATACCATGAAAGTTATTCACAATATACCATGAACTTTGAAATGTTTTCCACATAAGTCTGCATATTTTTCACCTATTCACATTTCTTTACCGGAACCTGCATGGATTCGCTATTTTATCCGGCTGCATATCTTACTGCCACGTTCATCACTCCGGCAAGCATCATCACAACCACCGGATTCAGTTTTGTCTTACGAAGCAGTAACAGACAGATTCCGAAGATCACCACCATAAACCATTTTGTCGCCGCAAACTGCACAATTCCATCTGTCCAAAATGCAGTGTGCAGAATTGCGATACCTGCGGAGGCGATCAGTGCGACAACTGCCGGTCTTAAGGATTCCAGCACGCTCTGGAACATTTTCATTTTCTTATATCTTAAATAAAACCATGCGATCAAAGTTACGATAATACAAGACGGCAGAATGCACCCACAGGTCGCCGCAACAGATCCCGGAACTCCCGCAATCTTGCTGCCGACAAATGTTGCCGCATTGATTGCAATTGGCCCAGGTGTCATCTGGGAAATCGTGATCAAATCTGTGAATTCTGTCATCGTAAGCCAGTCGTGCTGCGACACTACCTGTTCCCGGATCAGAGGCATCGCCGCATAACCGCCACCAAAGCTGAACAGTCCAATCTGAAGAAAGCTTAAAAATAATTTCAAATAAATCATTTCTCTTCACTTCCTTTCCTCGTGATCTTTTTTTCAATTAATGCGCGGAGTACTCCGACAATTCCACAGATCAGAATCACATAGACTACATTTACCTCAAATATGCAGGAAGCTATAAATGCCCCGACCATAAGTACGTATGACAAAGCATCTTTCTTCTTCACGATTCCGGCACCCATGTCATATGTCACGGATGCAATCACAGCTCCTACTCCGGCCTGCATTCCTTCGAGCATCAAGCTGATGATCTGGTTACTTCGAAATGCCTGATAACCGGCAGAAAGTATCGATATAATAAGAAATGGTGGGATTACTGTCCCGGCAATTGCTGTCAGAATCCCCGCAATTCCAGCCAGTTTATATCCGATCACGATTGCTCCGTTCACTGCGATTGCTCCCGGTGCCGACTGCGCGATTGCCACAAGATCCAACATTTCTTCTTCCTCAATCCAATGATATTCATCTACGAACTTTTTCTTCATCAGGCTGACGATCACATAACCTCCACCAAATGTGAACGCACTTAAGTAAAAGGTTGACCAAAAAATCTTCCACAATTTTTTATCTTGTTTTTTTCCTTGCGTTTTTTCTTGTTGTTCTTCCATATATATTGTCCTCGTATATTATGATTATGCGAATTGCGTAGCACTAGAACTCCCGCCACACTATATGCTATTGGCAGGCAAAATTCCCTAACTATGATATTCTTTCTCTTGTAGTCTATCGCAATCAAAATGATTATGCAATCGCCTTGAATTTTTTACATTATATTTTCCTTTTTGAAACCTTAATTTTATCTGAATTTTCCCTATTTGGAAAATGATTATGATACAATGAGAACAGTAATATTTATCATAAAGGAGATTGAAATTGAAAAACCTATTTTTTCGATTCTCTTGTGCCGTTCTCCTATGTTACTGCCTGAGCGGATGCGGTAGCATACAGCACAAATCCAGTACGGACACGGCGCAAGCGCAGGGTACTAAGGCACCACCCAAGACAGCGGATGATTTTTCTATCTCATCAGATTCTGAAAATGAAACTGTAGATGAAACTTCTTCTGTTGATGCCGCCACCCCATCTGCTTCTGAATCTGTAACTCAGCAGGAACTGCTGACCGGTGCAACGGCTCTTTACAGCAATGGACAGGAGATCAGCTTTGACCCTTCCTGGCAATACGCAGACTTTTCTGCAATCAATTCCGGAACAGCTACTATTTATCTTGCAGATTCTGACCGCAAGGATATCGTCGTCGGCGTGAATGCCGGACATGGAACTTCCGGTGGTGCTTCTGTAAAGACACAGTGTCACCCGGATGGTTCTCCAAAGACAACCGGCGGAAGCACTGCTCAGGGTGCAACTTATGCGACTGCAGTTTCCGGGGGAATGACATTTAACGATGGAACTGCTGAAAGCACTGTTACACTTCAGATGGCTCAGATTCTGAAAGATAAGCTGCTTGCTCAAGGATATGATGTCCTTATGGTGAGAAACAGCGACGATGTCCAGCTTGATAACGTTGCCCGCACCGTAGTCTGTAACAATGTAGCTGACTGTCACATCTCACTCCACTGGGATGGAGATGGATTGGGATATGACAAAGGCTGTTTCTACATTTCTGTGCCGGATGGTCTGAAAAGTATGGAACCTGTCGCTTCCCACTGGCAGGAACATGATGCACTTGGGGCCTCTCTTGTAGAAGGACTTCGTACAGAAGGAATGACCATTTACCAAAATGGTTCTATGAATATTGATCTGACGCAGACTTCTTATAGTACGATTCCGTCTGTTGATATGGAACTTGGAAATGCAAGCTCTGACCACAGTGATTCCACACTAAATAGTCTGGCTGATGGTCTGGTTCTTGGACTCAATGCTTATTTTGGAAATTAAAATTCTTATTGAGTTATTTATTTTATTTTTTAAGGAGGTTATTATGGAGCCACTCATTCGTGTTAAAAATATGTACAAGATCTACAATCCTGGAGAAAATGAAGTCCGCGCGCTGGATGATGTTTCTCTTGAGATCAACCAGGGAGAATTTATTGCCATTGTCGGACATTCCGGCTCTGGTAAATCTACATTTATGAATATGCTCGGCTGTCTCGACACACCCGATTCCGGGGAATATTTTCTGGACGGAAAAGATGTTGCCAATCTCTCAGACAATGAACTGTCTGATATCCGCAATCACAAGATCGGCTTCATCTTTCAGGGATTCAACCTGATTCCAAACCTGGATGCACTTGGAAATGTAGAACTTCCACTGATTTACCGCGGACTTGGAAAGCAGCAGAGAAAAGAGATTGCCGGGGAAGCACTGTCGAAAGTTGGACTGGAAAACCGTATGGATCACAGACCGAACCAGCTTTCCGGTGGACAGCAACAACGTGTTGCAGTAGCCAGAGCAATTGCCGCACAGCCGCCGATCATCCTTGCCGATGAACCGACCGGTAACCTGGACAGTAAATCAACTATCGAGATCATGAATATCCTCAAAGACCTTCATAAGTCTGGAAGAACAGTTATTATCATTACACACGATGATGAAATTGCTAATCAGGTTGATCGTGTTGTCCGCATTATGGATGGAAAGATTGTGAGTGATAGTGTAAATCCGTAGCAATTTAAATCTTTACCTGCAATTACAGAGAGAGGGCAGTACTTTACGATTTCTCAATCGTTGAAGCACTGCCCTCTCTTTATGTTTCTTATTAGATATTTCTTAGTAGAATTTCTAATTACTTCTATTCACTTTTTATTCTACTGATACAAGCTCAATCTTGAAGTTCAGTTCTTTTCCTGCCATCTCATGGTTTGCATCGAAAGTGATTGTTGTCTCTTTCTTAGCTGTTACCTTTACCGGAAATGGCTGTCCATACTGATTGGACAGGTAAACCTGCTGTCCCACTTCAAGGTCTTCAGATCCCGGGAGTTCCGCAATCTCTACTGTGAAGATAGCTTCCGGATTCGGCATTCCATAAGCTTCTTCCGGCATCAGATGGATGTCCACTACCTGACCAACTTCCATATCAGCTACTGCTGCATCAAATCCTTTGATCATCTGTCCTGCACCGCATACGAACTCAAGTGGCTCTCCACGGTCATAAGAAGAATCAAACTGAGTTCCGTCATTGAATGTTCCTTTGTAATGTGTACGGCATTTCTTTCCAACATTCTTTCCTTCCATTGTAGTGTGTGATCCGCATCCGCCACCGCAGCTGCTTCCACAAGAATGTCCCTCTTCATGATCTCCACAGGAATGTCCTTCCTCATGATGATGATGATCACATGTAGCTCCTCTGGATACAAGCTCACCTTTCAGGTATGCCTCTACTGCCTGATCTGCATCTCCCTGTGCTCCTGAACATAATTCAACACCAGCCTCTGCAAGTGCAGTCTGTGCACCTCCGCCGATTCCTCCACAGATCAGAACATCTACGTTCTGTCCTGCAAGCAGTCCTGCCAGTGCTCCGTGTCCTTCCCCATTAGAACCGATCACTTCACTGGAAACCACCTTATTATCTTCCACTTCATACACTTTGAAAGTCTCTGTCTTTCCAAAATGCTGGAAAATATTTCCGTTGTCATAAGTTACTGCAATTTTCATTGTAAAATCCTCCGTTTCAAAATTCCCTGTCAGACTAGTATAATCCATTACGCAGGTAAAAGCAACCTTTGTGTAGATGCGAAGTTGCTCCTTGTAGTAGTTACTGTTCACACGGTGTGCGACCAGCAACGCAAACAGTATCATTGACACAATCTCCTCAAGACACTATACTTGTTATAAAACTTACTCCAAACCATCAGAAAGTGAGTACAACCATGGAATATGAACACATTACCCATTCCTTTGAACCAATATATAATGAAGACTCCGAGATTCTGATTCTTGGAACTCTTCCTTCTGTAAAATCACGGGAAAATAATTTCTACTACGGACATAAACAAAATCGATTCTGGAAATTGTTGGCAAAACTTTGTGAGGAGGAAACTCCGCAGACAGTTGAAGAGAAAACGGCCATGTTGCTCCGCCACCATATCGCCATCTGGGATGTTATTCAAAGCTGTGATATCAAAGGATCCAGTGACAGCAGTATCAAGAATGTGACACCAACTGATTTGAAACAAATCTTAGATCATTGTCAGATTCGACAAATCTATGCAAACGGAAATAAAGCCGGAGCTCTTTATAAGAAATATCAGCAGCCGCTGACCGAAAGAGACATCCTTGTGCTTCCTTCCACCAGCCCGGCCAATGCCGCCTGGTCACTGGATCGTTTGTATGAAAAATGGAGTGAGATACTGAGGTGAATTATATTGCCTCAGTTCTCACTCCATTTTTATTCGAATAAATTACTATTTCAAACAACTTAGATTATTCGCTAACCTGCGCTCTTCTCTGCTCAAACACTGCTGCCAGTTTCGGCAGAATCTTATTGCATGCCATCGTGTATGCCGCGCCAAATACATTTGCCCCAATACGAAGCGCTACCGCATACGGCATTCCAAACAAGCCGGATGCAATCGACAATGCACCAAATGTATTAAATGCTGTCTGCCATGCATACCCTGCAGAATATCCGACTCCGATTCCTCCGATCATTCCGATGTATGGATACATTGACTCCGGAAGCACCAAATACAGGATAACAAATAACAGACATCCTACTATATTAAATGCAGCTCTCTTTCCTGCTCGTTCTTTACAGTCATCCGGGAATGGAAGACAAACAGACATGCTTGCGATCCCCGCCCACATTGCTCTCGGAAGTCCAAGCAATGACATGAATAACATTGCACTGGAAACAACTAATGAAAGACGAATGTACCATCTGTTTCTTGCGGAGTTAATATTGAACTCGCGGAACAAATCAAGAAATGATCTTCTATACGGTCTGTTCTTCTGATTCTTATAGAAGATTGCCATACACAATACCATTCCAACCAAAAGGCCAGCCACGCGATACAAGTACTCCTGTCCGGTCACATCATATCCTTGAAGAAGAAGATATCCAAGAACAAATGTAGAATGATTGTACATGATCACATTGTGACATCCCAGAATCATAAGAAGCAAAATACATACTATATTAATAAAGAATGCCGGAACCGGTGACACCATGTTCGAAAGCTTCGGTCCTGCAATCAATATTCCAAAGATTCCGACGATGGAGGCCAATCCGTGCGTTGTACGAATCCCAAAATCTGCCTGTCGAAGAACAAGCACCGCAAGAAGCACTGTAACGCCTACTACACTGTTGTTATTCCCTGTGAAATGACTGTATAAAGAAACTACCGCCACACAAAATGCCATTACAAGATAGACTTTAAAATTATAAATAAGAATGTGGCGATACCTTTCCTTCTTGTCTTTTGTCGCTTTGATCAGCTGCTTAGATGCAACTGAACTAAGCTGTAATTCCTGATAAAATGTCATATATCTCTTCCTCCCACTGTTATTTTTCTTCAAAATATCAACGAGAAACTATAATACAAATCCATCTCGGAGTCAATAAAAATTTTATTAAAGTTTTCTGATAAATTTGAATTATTCGAACAATATATAGAATTTAATTTTTAGACTTTACAAAACGCAGGCTCTATGATAAGATAGTTTGTGTCGAGCGGAAGTGGCGGAATGGCAGACGCGCTAGATTCAGGTTCTAGTGGGAGTTTTATCCTGTGGGAGTTCAAGTCTCCTCTCTCGCACCAAATAAGTTGCCTGATTTGTCTACCGGATAAATCAGGCAATTTTCTTGCTTTTAGGGCGAAAATAGCCCAAAATACTGTAAAATCAACGAAAACCGGCTCTGTCGTGGTCGATCTGACCGCAGCGGAGCCGGTTTTTCTCATTTTCAGGGCAAAAATCCCACGCACCTTTTGGGGCAAATGCACGAAGCAAAGTAGTCGGAAAAAGGCGGCGGTAGGTGGATTTGAACCGCAAGATTGATTTAGCTTACCCGGACGAAGCAGAGAATAAATGGCCAAAGAACCACACAAAAGATTGCCCCACAGGCTCGCATGCTTTTTCCCATCCTTTTCTGCATAGAAATGGAGCTGTAGCAAATTTTTCATTTTGCTACAGCTCCTGAGTATACTTGCCTGTTTAGTATCAGTGGATGGTCTTCTGCTCCTTGACTATATCCCAGAGGATGGCATCGACCTTGTTGTGCAGAACGTCATGCTGCAGACGGTAGATGTTCTCGAGAGTGACCTTCAGGTCGTCGTGGACAAAGCCCTCGACGTTGGTGGCACGGATGCCCTTTTCCGCCATCATCATGGCCTCAAGAGCACCGAAGAGAGCAACGAACATGCGGAATGCGCAGGACGGCTTTGCACCGTCGCAGACGACGCCGCACATCTGTACCTGAGAGGTGCAGAGCATGTCGTTGATCTGCTGAGGAGTCAGGCCGTGCAGGAATGCCACGCCTGCGGCAGCGGCCGGTGCAGCGGTGGTCGCACAGGAGCAGGTGGGCGGCATGTATACGTATTCCTTGGACAGATACTTCATGTAGGTGTTCATGAGCAGAGCGAATGCAACTGCGCGGTAGCCGTCCTCATCGCTCATCTTGCGGTACTTGGCACTTGCCCAGGGACCCATGACGACCATCAGACCCTGATTGCCGCTTGCGGTGCTGACCATCGTGGGATAGTCGCTGCCGCCCATACGGGCATCGGCACCGGCGGTACCCCAGATGAGGACCTCTGTGATCTCATCGTCAGCAACAAAGCCGCTCTTTACGTTGTCCTGCAGGACCTTTGCGGTCTGTATGCCCATGCCGCGGGGATTTTCCAGACCGTCCTTAGCGACGATGTAGTTCATCTCGACTGCTTCCTTTGCGCGGCCGAACTCGCTTATGGGAGCGGTCTTGCACCAGTTGTAAGCGTTCTCAATCGTGAACTCGTTCCAGTCTATGTCGTTTGCGGGAATGAGCATTTCACCGACGTCTGCGGTTATCGACCACGACCTCACCGTCTACCTCGAGATAGGTCCAGGTGTGGTGCTCGTCCTCAAAGATAACGGTGGCAACGTGCTGATCGGTGGTCAGGGTGAGCTTGAAGTATACCTGCTTGCCGGTGCTGTTGTCCATGTCGAGGGTAAAGGTGGCGGACTTTACTAGCTCCTCAGCGGACTTTACGTCCTCGGGCGTGACATTGCAAAGGACTTCCTTGCAGGCATCGACATCACCGTTGACTATACCGACAGCGGCGGCCAGAAATGCGCCTGTCTTGCCGCCGGTCTTGGGGATGCCGACAGCCTGAACACCGGTGACCATGAGACCGCAGCCGACCATATCGACTCTCAGTACCTTGCCGGGTGCATATTTACGGGCGATGGCGCCGCCCAAGGCGAACATCATAGGCTCGGTGCAGCCAAGTGCGGGGGATGCTTCCTTGTCCAGAAGCTCTCTGAATAAACTCTTGC
>OLRW01000924.1_pt1 | contig 21038 bp, 15 predicted proteins | sample 1672701 | NCBI WGS metagenome assembly OLRW01 (sample SAMEA3136715, study PRJEB25190) | human gut metagenome | biome: human gut; feature: human-associated habitat; material: faeces | place: Austria | collected 2013
TTCAAAATCCACCGGGAGCTTGTGATCGCTGTTATCAAGTGTAATAGCCACGGACGCAAAGCTCAGAGGCTTGCGAAGCTCCGTTCCTGAAAAGATAACATCCTGCATATTCCCGCCTCGAAGCTGCTTGGCGCTCTGTTCTCCCAGAACCCAGCGGACTGCATCGCCAACATTACTTTTTCCGCTGCCGTTAGGTCCTACGATGCCGGTGATCCCGTTATGAAATTCAAAATTTATTTTCTGTGCAAAGGATTTAAATCCCTGCACCTCTATATTTTTCAGATACATTGGCCACCTGCTGTTATTTTATACTGCGTATTGCCTCTAGGGCTGCAGCCTGTTCTGCTGCCTTTTTTGTATGGCCGGTTCCGGTTCCCATACTTTTTCCATTGATCAGCGCCTCCACAGTAAAGCTCTTGCTGTGGTCCGGTCCCTCTTCTTTCAGAAGACGATATTCCACCGGATGATTTCCGCCTTCCTGTACCATTTCCTGAAGCACTGTCTTGCTGTCATAAAAAATCCTCTTATCCTCCAGATCGTTCAGGATAAATTTCATAACAAAAGCCTGTGCCGGTTCAAATCCACCGTCCAGATACATAGCCCCGATCAGAGATTCCAGGGCATCAGAAACGATGGAATCTCTTTTACGACCGCCCATCATTTCCTCACCTCTTCCAAGGAGGATAAACTCCGGAAGCCCGAATTCTCTTGCACAGTAGGCAAGACTCTTTTCACATACCATGCTGGCACGTTTCTTGGTCAACTCACCTTCCTGATTATTCCGGAATTTTTTGTACAGGAAATCACTGCTGATCAGCTCCAGCACCGCATCTCCAAGAAACTCCAGACGCTCATTGCATCCAAGCTTTCCAAGGTGTTTTTCGTTGGCATAGGAGCTGTGTGTCATTGCCTGCTCCAGTAAAGATTTTGCGGTAAACTGGTATCCGATAGTCTGCTCCAGCTTTTTTAAATTATTTTCCATTTCTTCTTCCCTTCGTTACCCGGCGAAGAGTCTCCACTGCATCGCCGACAGTAACGATCTCCTCGGCTTCCTCCGGGGCGATACGAACATCAAAAGTTTCCTCCAGATCAATAAGAATCTGAAAAAAATCCAGAGAATCCACTCCCAGATCATCCACAAAGGTAGTTTTTTCTGTAATGGCATCCATATTTCTTCCCAGAGTTTTTTCGATGATGGTCTTCAGCATTTCCAGTTCCACGACTGTTCGCCTCCTGTTCTGTCTGTAATATTTCCGGCAATCCCGGTTTTATTTTTTTTCGCTTTTTTCTTCCGCCTGTGCTTTCTGCTCAGCTGCTATAAACTCCTCGATCTTTTCATTGATCTTCTCTTCCTTAAACTGCTCGCACTGAAAGATCGCATGACGGATTTCTACGCTTTTGGCACTTCCGTGGCTTTTGACCACAAGACCTTTCAGACCAAGAAGCGGTGCTCCGCCATATTCACTGGCATCAAATGATTTTAAGGTTTCCTTAAGAGCAGGTTTTACCATTAGAGCTCCCATTTTACTGCGAATGTTTGTCATCATACCTTTTTTGATCATAGATATCAGAGTAGCTCCAACACCTTCATAAAGCTTGAGGATCACATTTCCTACAAAAGCTTCACAGACTACTACATCTGCATAACCTGACGGGATATCTCTCGCCTCAATACTTCCGATGAAATTGATATCCTTACATGCTTTTAACAGAGGGAAGGTAGCCTTTACCAGCGCATTGCCCTTTTCTTCCTCAGCACCGTTATTAACGATAGCAACTCTTGGTTTCTTAATACCCACTACATTTTCCATATAGATGGAACCCATCTGCGCAAACTGTACCAGATGATCTGGTCTCGCATCTACATTGGCACCACAGTCGATCAGAAGGGAAACGCCCTTTGCCGTAGGGATCAGCGGAGCAAGAGGTGGTCTCCGGATTCCTTGGATCCTGCCTACGATCACCTGGCCTCCTACCAGTACCGCACCGGTGCTTCCGGAGGAAACAAAGGCATCGGCCTCCTGTTTTTTTACAAGATTTAATCCCACTACAATAGAGGAATCTTTCTTTTTCTGGATGGCCATGACCGGAGGTTCCGCAGTCTCGATCACCTGAGACGCATGCACCACACGAATCCTGTCCTTAGGATAATCCGGGTATTTCCGAAGCTCTGCTTCGATCACATCCTGTACTCCTGTAAGGATGACCTGGATGTTCTCTTTTTCTTTCACAGCTTCCACTGCGGCTTTTACCGGTTCCTCGGGAGCATTGTCACCACCCATTGCATCTACAACGACTTTTACCATTTCTGACATATGTTGTCCTTTCTCTGTCCGAAATCTTTTCGGAATGCATATGGTACACTGTAGTGAAAATCCTCATACACATCCGTATAAGGATTTTCATTGCAGAGTACCAAAAGTTAAGCGGATATTCGAAATCCGCATTCGCTACCTACTCATAACCGAATAACTGCTTCGCAGTTTATCCGAAGGAGCCTGCACTTCTCCTGATGCAAGCAAGTTCCCCTGATTATTGCTTTTCGAAATCGAACCAGGGGACTTATTTGATTCAGTTAAAAACACTTCTTCTCTTGCCTCATTTTCCCCTGAAATGCTATAATCCATAAAGAAAGCATCCGCAAACTCCTTGCAGTTTGCGGCTAATACATTGTTTCGTAAATAACTATACTAATCGCGTGGGATGTGGATTCGAGTGTGCAGGTATAAAAATGCAGGCGTAGCTGGCTATGCTGAGGCTTTTAGAGCTGTGCAGTCGGATTCACCAATAAGTAATTGGTATAGTTATTTCGAAAACAATGTACTAGTCATTTATCATCTGATCGAAAGGAATATTTTATACATGAACACCACAAATAATCGCAACGATTTCTATAAAGAACAATTAGACAAGACTTTAAATGGCAATGAAAAGATCGAAACTGCCATTGCAGCACTCCAAAAAGAAGCAACCGAAGAAATGCTTGCTCATACTCTCACCGTGATCCGTCACAGAATGCAGGAGCAGGCACAGCTGATCATTGCTGTAGAACCTCCAAAAGGTGATGGAAAAATTTCTCTTCATGCGATCAAAACCAACGATGGAAAGCAATGGTGGGCTGCATTTACCAGCTTTGACGAAGAGTTAAAAGGCAGTGATAAGATCATGTCCACATTTACCGCAGATATTGATAAAATTTTTGCTTCTGCATTGCAAGAGCCGTCTGTTGAGGGAGTAATTCTCAATCCATGGAACCGCACACTGATGCTGAACAAAACCCTTATCAACATCATCCTCGGCAATCCTGTATAGCATCAGCTCTGTCGGATAACAAGTCCAATGTTTCACGTGAAACACTTGGTATTTTACTGAAGTATAAAAGCATTCCAGCGGATAACAGCATCCGCTTCGCTACTTGCTCATAACCAAATAACTGCTTCGCAGTTTATCAGAAGGAGCTTTTCCTCCTCCTGATACAAGTAAGTCCCCACCCTCTGCTTATTGCTCTTCGCAATTAAAGCAGGGGATTTACTTGATTCGGTTCAAAATCTGATTTCTATGTATCATGAAGCATATTGGCGATGCTACTGTTCACTGATAATATTCCGTAAGTTTTTTTGTGAACGAAGGCCGCAGAAAGTCCGAAGCCATACCGCACCAATTTATGCGATCAACATAAATTCTTTGCATTACGAAGTGCGTTACTGAAAGCAGAACGAACAGCAACTTAGCGAGCGTTACTGTTCAACGTTAAATTCCGTAAGTTTTTTTGTGAACGAAGGTCGCCGAAAGCCCGAGACCATACCGCACCAATTTATGCGATCAACATAAATTCTTTGCATTGCGAAGCGCGTTACTAAAAGCAGAACGAACAGCAACTTAGCGATCATCGCCAAGAACAGAATGGACAGTAGCGTCAGCATACAATAACAAGGTTAGGGTTCCCACAAAAGCATTGTAAATTTTTCGTTCCTGTCGTATAATAAAGCAAAGAAATATTCAGAAAAAATCAGATCAGATACCTGAATTACGTTACATCTGTCCTGATTATTTTTACGAATTCCAGGAGGCTTTTTAATGAAGAAAAATGGACACAGACTACTTACTCTTGCAGCTTTAGTCGGAACTGCCGCAGGTGTTATTCATATTGCTAACCGTTTCATAGATGCCACATCTCAGCTTAAAGATATGCTGGAACAGCCACACAGCAGAACCTATGACTGGCGTTTTGGAAAGATTTTTTATACAAAACAGGGACATGGCACCCCTATTCTTCTTATTCATGATATCATGCCAGGTGCTTCCGGTTATGAATGGAATGCCATAGAGAAGCAGCTCGCAACCGAACATACAGTTTACACCATTGATCTTCTTGGATGTGGACGTTCCGAAAAACCGGATATTACTTATACCAATTTTGTATTTGCTCAGTTACTCTGTGATTTTGCCAAGAATGTGATTCGTGAGGAAACCGATGTTATTGCCAGTGGTTTCTCAGGTTCTTTTGCGATCATGGCTTACCGTAACAATTCCGACCATTTCCGCAAGATCATGCTGGTCAATCCACCAAGCTTCAGTTCCCTGAAGCAGGCACCTTGCAAAGACAACAAGCTCTTTAAGTATTTTATCGAGCTTCCGATTTTCGGAACTCTGATCTATCATATGGTAGCTTCCCGCGAATCCATCAGCAGTCTGTTTATGGAAAAGCTGTTCTACAATCCCTTCCATGTAACAGATACACTGGTAGACACCTATTATGAATCCGCTCACAAGGGCGGTTCCAACGCTAAATATCTGTATTCCAGCTACATTGGCAAATACCTGAATATCAGCATTAATAATGCCGTAGAATCTTCCGATGCATGCATCTATATTATTTCCGGAGAAAAAGAAGCTTCCGCCTCTCTTATCGCAGAGGAATATCAGAAGCTGAATTCTTCCATTGAAACCGCTGTGATCCCGGAAACCAGACATCTTCCTCATCTGGAAGATCCGGAACATTTCCTGGAACAGGTAGCTATTTTCCTGTAAAAACAGCTTATGATCCGGCACCAAAAACAAAATTTATCTATAGTAATTTTGGAAATCAACGTATCAAAAGAACATTGTTCATGTTCGGAGCCGTTGATCTTCATGCAGTAATTTGTGGAAATGCTATAAACCAACAAAAAGCCAATAAAAAAAGAGTACTGTTTCACGTGAAACATGAGTTTTCCCTCAAACAAACGTGAAACAATACTCTTTATTTTTTACCAGACTCACAGCATGCATCCGGACATTTCTCTTATCTAAGTGCCTGCTCCAGATACATGTGTGTTGTATTATCGATCAGCTTATGTGTCAGCTCTGCCATATGCTGTGTACTCTCCTGATTCTCAGAAGACAGCCATGTCTTGATCATTCCCACGCATCCATTCAGACAAAACGCATACGCATACTCAATATCACGGTTGTCTTTCGGCAGACGAATTGACAAGCGATGCAGCACTGTATCTGCGATCAGTTTTTCTATACGATTCACAAAAGCCATATCTCCATTCTTTCCAAGAAGTGCGATACAAATATCCTTATTATGATCCAGGATCGTAAATATCTGCTCAATAAAAGGATACGAGCTCTCCTTATTATTAAGAGGATCCAGAGGATAGTCTGCCACCAGATGCGTGATTTCCTCCATCAATTCAGCCTCTATGGATTCCAGCATCTGATAGATATCTGTATAGTGAAGATAAAATGTGGAGCGGTTTATATCAACTTCTTCCACCAGTTCCTTTACCGTAATTTCCTTAATACTCTTCTTCTGCATAAGACGGGCAAGCCCCGCCCGCAACTGTGCCTTGGTCTTACGTACTCTTCTGTCAACTTTTTCCGCCATCTTAATTCCCCCTGCAATTCAAAAAAGCAAGCACGTTTCCTCCGCCTCAATCACCTGTTACTTACGATACTCTGCAACTGTCATACAATGCATAATGCATCCTTCAAACGAATAAAAGCATTCGCTTTCTCTACGCCGATCTGCATGATACCAGATATCTGCTGTTGTTAAGAATTGACAAGATCAAAATTGTTAACGACGCCGACCTACACGATACCAGATATCTGCTGCATATTTGTGTTGAAACATAGGAATCCTGTCTGCATTTAATATTACCAACTGCACATAAATTCAAAGGAAATAACGTACTTTTTGTCTATTATGCAGTTTTTTATTTGTAATAGACACTTCCATTATTTCCGTCTATTAATATACATTCAGTAAAGATTTAATGGTTGTATCTGTGGTATGTGTTTAGTATAATACATCACGTAAAGAAAATCAACACTTTGTTTGATAATGGAGCATTAAGCTATTAATAGATTTTAATATGATTAATAGATCTCGTCACCATTACTGGAATAAAGTTTGATTAATCAACTATGTTTGATAATACAATTTAATAAGAAAGGGATAGGTAATATGATCAAAAACGAATGGAAAAGCTTACTTCGTAACAAGCTCATGCTTATCGTCGTAATCGCCATTATCGTAATCCCGATCATCTATGCAGGTCTGTTTCTGAAATCCATGTGGGATCCTTACGGAAACGTAGACAGCCTGCCAGTGGCCGTGGTAAACGAAGACAAACCTGTCGAGTATAATGGCAAGACCTTAAGCATAGGTAAGGACATGACGGATGAGCTGAAAGACAACGACTCAATGGCATTTAACATTGTAGACAGCAAGACAGCAGAGGACGGTCTGGCCAATGGAACCTATTACATGGTTATCAAAATTCCGGAAAATTTCTCCGCAAACGCAGCCACTGTAATGGACAACGAGCCAAAGCAAATGGAGCTATCCTATGAGACAAACCCTGGAACCAACTATATCGCCTCCAAGCTCAGTGAAACAGCAATGCTGAAGCTTCGTGATAACATTGCTTCCAAGGTTACGGAAACCTATACAGAAACCGTTTTTGATTCTATCTCAGAAGCAGGTGACGGAATGCAGGAAGCTGCAGACGGATCCGGAAAGATCGAAGACGGACTGAATACAGCAGCTGATGGTAACAAAACAATTACCAAAAACCTTAAGAAGCTTTCCACCAGTACTCTTACTTTCGTAAGCGGTGCTGACAGTCTCACCGAAGGTCTTAAGACCTACACCGATGGTGTTGCAAAGGTTAACGATGGTGCAAAGAGCCTGGACGATGGTGCAGATCAGCTGAACAGCGGCGTTGCAACCCTCACAGAAAAGGTTCCTGAGCTGACAACCGGTGTGGATACTCTGGATAAAGGTGTTCAGCAGTACACCGCTGGTGTGGATGAGCTTAATAAAAATTCTGATACGCTGAAATCCGGCGCAAGCAGCCTGGAATCCGGTGCAAATGCATTAAGTGCAGGTATTGATACTCTTTCCGACGGAGCAACACAGTATGTAGCTGGTGCTGACACTCTTGCAGATGGAACTACCACCTATGTGGCTGGTGCTGGCAAACTCGCAGCCGGTGCCAAAGAGCTTGCAAAACTTGAAGACGGACTCACAACAGTTTCCAATGGTATCTCTCAGCTGAATACCGGTGTTACCAAAGGAACCGATGACTCACAGTCACTGATATCCGGAACACAGCAGCTGGAAAACGGACTGAAAGCCCTGAACGATAAGGTTTCTGCTCTGAAAGAGGGAACAACACAGGAATCCATCAACAAGCTTGCAGCCGGCCTTACTTCCGCAAAGGATGGTATGGACACAGCCGCAGCTGGTATGAACAGTGCTGCAGCTGGTATGAACAATGCCGCAGATGGAATCAACAACGCAGCCGGGTATATCACTCAGGCCGCAGGCATCACAAGTCAGACCAGCAGCAGTATCACAGACAGTCTGATCCCTGCTCTCCAGAATGCAGGCACACAGTTCTCACAGGTAGGTGATCAGGTCAGCAACATCCTTACAGGATACGGACAGCAGACAACGGAGGCACTTACTGATGCAAATACCAAGATCGGTACTGCCGGACAGACAATGACCTATTTAGCAGCACAGCTTCAGGCGATTCAGGCAACCGCTTCTGAGGACGGAACCATTTCCGCAGCAGCTCTGAATGATGTGATCAACGCTTTAAACAGCGTAGCCGGTGGAATGACTGGCGTGGACGGTTCTTACATGAGCAGCTATTCTGATCAGGTTTCACAGCTTGCAGCTGGTGTATCCGGTCAGCTCTCTTCTACTCAGGAAAATCTGAATGCTGTTGCTTCCAAGCTTAACGAAGCAGCTTCCGGACTGACTCAGATCTCCGGAGGACTGACTCAGGGTGCCGGCACACTTTCTGAGGGTGCCACAACCATGACAGATGGTGCAAACCAGATGAGTGCAGGTGCAACAACCATGAGCGCAGGTGCAGAGCAGTTATCTGCAGCTACAAGTCAGCTTCCTACAGATCTGATCGCTCAGCTTTCTGCAGGTGTTACCCAGCTGTATCAGGGTGCACAGGCTGTAAACACAGGAACCAAGAACGTTTCCGCAGGACTTCAGTCTCTGGAAGACGGCACAGTCGAAGCCTTCCCGGCTGCAGCAGCAGGAATCAAAGCTCTGAACGATGGATTTGACCAACTGACATCTTATGATAAGCAGCTCAACGATGGTGCAAAGAATCTGAAAACAGCCGGCAAACAGATCACTGGCGCACTTCCGGATATCAAATCCGGTGCAGGTCAGCTGGCAGATGGTTCTAAGGCACTGACAGATGGAATCACAACTTACACCGATGGTATTGCAAAGCTTTCCGAAAACAGTGCTGCTCTTACAGACGGCACCAAGAAACTGGCAACAGGAGCCAATGCTCTTTCCAGCGGTGCTACTACTCTTGCAGATGGAACAAAAGCATTAGCCGATGGTTCCGGAACACTGACAACCGGAATCACAACCTACACCGATGGTGTTGCTAAGCTTTCCGAAAACAGCTCCGCTCTTACCGACGGTACCAAAAAGCTCTCAACAGGAGCCAAGACCCTTTCCAGCGGTGCTACTACTCTTGCAAACGGTACTAAGACATTAGCAAACGGTACCTCAACACTTCTCAGCGGTACCGAGAAGCTTGTAAGCAACAACAGCACACTTAACAATGGTGCAAAACAGCTTGCAGATGGCGCTGCCCAGATCCAGAGCGGTTCCTCTCAGCTGTATGATGGCTCCAAGAAGCTTGGAAGCGGTATGAAAGAACTGAAAGACGGTTCCAAGACACTGACCACAAGCCTCAGCGATGGAGCTACCACTGTAAAAGACAATTCAGCAAGTAATGAAACGATCAAAATGTTCGCAACTCCTGTTGTAAACGATGAAACAAAACTTACCGATGTCCCGAATAACGGACACGCAATGGCACCTTACATGATGTCTGTAGGCCTCTGGGTCGGCGCACTGGCATTCTGCCTGATGTATCCTCTGGCTCAGTATAAGGGCAAACTGAAATCCGGTTTCGCATGGTGGGCAAGCAAAGCTTCCGTCCTTTATCCGGTAGCGATCCTTCAGGGAATCTGCCTGATCCTGCTGTTACGTGCATTTAACGGATTCACACCTGCAGAGATGGGCAAAACCGTACTCTTCGCCTGCCTGACATCAATGACCTTTACCTCTATCATGTACTTCTTCAACATTACTCTTGGTAAAGTAGGAAGCTTCCTGATGCTGGTATTCATGGTCGTTCAGCTTGCAGGATCTGCCGGAACTTATCCGGTTGAGGTTTCACCTTCATTCGTTGCAAAGATCCATGCATACGTTCCGTTTACTTATACGGTCGACGCATTCCGTGCAACGATCAGCGGTGGCCGGAGCATTACCACTTCCATTATTGTAATGGTTGCACTGTTAGTGATCTTCACAATCCTGACGATCCTTCAGTTCAATCACATGACCAAGAGAAAGAAAGCAGAAAAAGTTGTTCTCTTTGACTGGCTGGAAGAAAGAGGCCTTGCATAATACTTAGTTACTGACAGAAGCTCCCCCGAACCTTCTGTTAGATATAGAAAAATTAAAACTGTACAGTTGTTCAGATGAGCTTCTGTACAGTTTTTTTATGTTGTCCTCGTCAATTCTCCACGCTATAATTATAGCAGTTATAGAAAATCAAGCTTGCCAGTACACCGTGCCTGATCTATGCAGCAGATTTCAGTTCAGAAACACTCCTGTCAGATTCAGAAGAAGCGGCAATATGACTTCTCAGATCTGCTCACAAACCGGAGCTCTTTCTGACTGCAAGCCTGCGGTTTTCAATGGAAAAGCAACCTGGTATGCATCTAATCCACTGACCGCAAAAACAGACGGAATCATCACCTATGCTACACCATTTATCGTCTTCAAGGTAAAACCTGGAAAGCTATCGGCAATACAAAAAATACAACCTACACCGATAAAAAGCCAGGCACCGCAACCAAATACCGTATCCGTGCATACCGCATCACAAACGGTAAAAAAATATACGGACCTTATTCATCTGTAAGGACCGTAAAATAACAGCAACATAAAAACACCCCGGAAAATCCTGATCTGTGTGGTGTCTCCGAATATCTGATCATCAAGCGGATATTCGGAGATCACCTTATTATTTACGGATCTCCGAGGTGTTTTTATTTATTTTCTTAATATTTTATTTTTCCGCCTCAGCTGTTGGTGTTGCTGTGGCTTCTGTCTCTGTTTCACCGTTTACCATGGTTTCATATGCACTGAACATTTCTTTTACTGTCATTTTGTTTACAAGAAATACCTTGTCTCCAACGACAGCTGCATAATAGTTTGTGTCATATGTGTAGAAGGTAACGGTTGTCTGGTTCTTGTCAGAGTCTGTGAATACAGCGGTCATCTCCGGATCTGCAGCCGGTGTATAAGCGTCTGTCAGTCTCTTCTGTCCTGCCATGTTTATCAACTTGTTGTAGAAGGTAGTAAAGGTTGTACTTTCTATTTCCTTACCATTCAGCTGATAAGTTGTTGTTTCTTTCTCGTTTCCGTCATCATCTGTGGATGTTTCACGTGAAACATTTACAGTACTTGTTGTTTCACCGTAAGTAACCTGGAGCTGATCCAGATTTTTTACAGACAGATAATTGACGATCAGTGACCAGAGATCTGACGGCGTCTTGTCAATAACTGCACTCAGTGTATCCGTTGACATTGTATAGATCTGTTTGTTATCTACCGTTACATATCTGCTGCCATCTCCTGCCTCATCACCAACATAAATGACAAGCTGTTTATCTACTGTGGTTGTCTTGCTGTCTGCATCTTCTGAGCTGCTGTCCGTGTCAGCGCTGTCGCCGCTCTCAGAATCGCTCTCAGAGGCCGTAGAATCGTTTTCTCCGGATTCTGTACTGTCTGTGCTGTTATTCTTCACCTTTTCCTGATAATCCACTGTAATCGTCGCATAGGGCTTATCAAGGCCATACTGGGAAAGATCCTCTGCATTGTAGTTTACAAACTGGTCAAATGCAAAGCTTCCAAGTCCGGAGGTTACGTTTCCTGCTGCCGTTGTATCGGCAGACTCTTTATCGCTGCTTCCGTCACCGGAAACATTCCAGGTAGCTCCGTCGGAATTTTCTTCCAGGACATAGGAATCTTTATTCTCACTGACCTGGACCTTTTTCACTGTGGAAGAATCAATTGTCGGGAAATCTTCTCCCTGTGCATAATCGTAAAGGGAATTCATAAACGGAGACACTGTGTCCGCTGCCACTACATATACCGTGCTGTCATCATCATCCTTGGAAATGTAATACTGATTCGTAGACGTATTCTCATCTCCGATGTTGAGCTTCGTTGTCCCATCAGCGGTATCAACGGTTACTGTGTTAGATGGAGAATCCAGTCCGTATTCCGTAAGATCCTCCACATCCTCCAGGACTCTGTCCGCTTCCACCTTTTTGATGGCGGAAGCTGCGGAATCCAGAGTTGTCTGATTTACAGGAAAAGCAGTCTCATCCTTTTTCACCCAGGAATCATCTTTTTTCTCAAAGGTCACTTCCTTCTTGTCTACGATAAATTCCAGAGATTTAATGTCATCCGTTTTCACGGAAAACACTTCTGTTTTGCTTTCCTCTTCGCTGCTCTCTGTCTTTTCTTCTTTGGATACGTAGGTGTTCAGTCCCACATAAACGCCGCCGAGAACTGCCAGAACAACAACTGCTGAAACAAGTTTGGTTGATTTTTTCATTATGCTTTTCTCCTCTTAAGCCAGATCAGGAATCCTGCAACAAGGAACACTCCCGGGATCAGACCAATGGTACAGATCTTCCAGAAGGCTGCATCATAATCGGTTACTGTCAGGCTTGTGGACTCAAGGCTCTTGGATGGAATAGAAACGGAATTACTGTCGTCTGTGCTGGTCATCCAGTTTAAGGACTCCAGAAGGAGCTTTTCATTTCCGCCGGATACCATCTGGTTTATCTGGCTCTCCATCAGATTTGCTGTGGAGTAGTAAACGATCTGTGTTTCCTTATCATCATCCAGTTTCTCAGTGATGGCAACACCAAGATCAAACGGTCCGTCTACATCTCCGTCTTCCTTTTCGATATTGCTGCTCTGCATATTTGCTTTGGAGTAAGCCTTGTCAGAGGTTGTCAGGATACTGTCGATGGTTACGGTATCTCTTACATCATCTGTTTTCTGAATGCCCTGCGCATATGGTGCCAGTACATAGGAGCCTGCAGAAGCTGTCTCAGAGCTTGCATCTGTGCTGTTGACTGTTGGTACAAGATAATATGGCATCTGCATTCCATAATGCTGATTATCACCCTCAAATACGATTCCCTCGGCACACTTTACACCATAGTTTTCAAGAACCGCATCAAAGTTCGGCAGATCATCCTGTGTATAATCCGAGAAGATCATAGCTTTTCCGCCTGCCTCCAGATAATCCAGGAGCTCTGTTTTTTCTTCCTCGGAAATATCGCTGGTCGGAGATACGATCATCAGGCAGTCTGCATCATCCGGAACCTTTCCCTCTGTGAGAAGGTTCAGCTCCTTGATATCAATGTTTGCTTTCTGGATATCTTCTTTAAAGCTGGAATCCAGATCTTTTTCTCCGTGTCCGGATAAGGTGTACATGATCGGAAGATCCTCGGATGTCACATAGCCGATCGCACTTGTGATCTGTCCTTCTCCATCAAATCCGGTAGTAGTCTGCTGCCAGGTATTATAGTCTACTGAAGAGGAATACATATCGTTGTAATTGATAACCTTGTTTCTGTCGCCGCAGACTACGATCAAGCTGTTTGACGCAAGATCATCGGTTGTATATTCCGATGCAAATTTCGGATTTACAACAGGGTCTTTCACCTCAACTTTAATATGCTTGGACTCATCTTTATAACGTGAAAGCAGATTGGAGATCGTGTCGTCCTCAGAACCGCTTGCCGCGATCTGATAAATGGTAACATCCTTATCCAGTGCCTTCAGTACCTTCTTTGTTTCATCACCGATGGTGTAAAGCTTGGATGAGCTTACATCCAGCTGTGAATATTTGGATGGGATCGCCCCGACGATCATATTGATCACAACCACGATCACGATAAAGACAGCTGCCATAGCCATGCTGTAGGAACCATTTTTGATATGTTTTTTGCTGATGGTGCCTACCAGCTTTTTCGGATCCGGTTTATGTTTCTTTTTGCCGGAGTCCTGTGCTGTCTCCGGTACGGCTGCCTCGCCTTTATTTTTCTTAAATTTCTCACTGAATTTCATTTCCCTTCACCCCCTAGTTCCAGCGTCTCTTCTGAATGGACTGCATGGTAAGGAACAGGCAGATCGCAATAACAGAAATAAAATAAACGATTCCTGTCACGTCAAACACGCCGTTTGTAAAATTATCATAATGTCCACTCAGGTTAAATACGTTCAGTACCTTCTGGATACCGCCCTGGAAAATACTGGATTTTACAACGTATACGATCACAAGAGCAATCTCTCCCACAGCTCCGATCACTACAGAGATCAGGACATTTTTGATCATGGTATAAATGATGATAGCGATCGCCACGATCAGAAGTCCGAATGCCACTGCGGTTGACATGGAGGTCTGTGAAAAGAATGAGGAAATTCCGTTCATCATATAGAAGGCGAACAGGAATACAAAAGTAAGTACTGCTGCAATTACCTGGCTTTCTGTAAGTGCTGACATAAATACACCGATCGCCAGATTCGCGCATCCCAGAAGGAAAAATCCCAGGATCCCGGTGTATGCGGAAGCATAGGAAATCGTTCCGAACTTACTCATGATCAGAGGATAAACGCACATGATCACGACCGGAATGGCAAACACAGCTACCAGTGCAAGATATTTTCCAAATACGATATCCCATACAGATACCGGTGCGGTCAGAAGAAGCTGATCCGTTTTCTGCTTGCGCTCTTCTGCAAGTACACGCATGGAAAGGATCGGCACACCGATCAGGAACACAAAGGTCAGTGCGCTTAAGGTAGTTTCAAATTTTGAATAGCCGCCTGAAAGCTGATATGCGGAAAAATAAATTCCGGTCAGCACCAGGACGAAAAATATGAAGAGATATCCAACCATGGAGGTCAGATAGCTTTTCAGTTCTCTTTTAAAAATCGCTGTCATGACTGATCCCCCTCTTTCTCATCAGAAGCCTTCTCTGGTTCCCCGTTTTTTTCTTCCTGAGTTTTTTCTTCTTCCGATGATCTGTCTTCTACCGGTTTCCACTGTGAGCTTTCCGGTTTTCCGGCGGATTTTTTCTCTCCTTCGGTAAGCTCAAGGAATACATCCTCAAGGGAAACTCTCTTAACCTGCATCTCGTAGATTGGACAGTTCGCTTTTGCCATAGCGTAGAAGACTTTTTCACGGATATCCACATTTTCCTGAATGGAAAGTTTTGTTTTCCACAATTTCTCATCGCTGTCATAGGACATTTCCACCCCGGTTACGCCTTCGATCGTTTCCAGAGCTTTTCGAATCGTGTCTTTCTCGCCTTTTATCTTCATAAGGAGGCTGTTGGAGCCTGCTGCCAGACGTTCCAGATTATCCGGTGTATCGCTGGCTACCAGCTTTCCATGGGAAATGATCAGAACATAATCACACACTGCTCTTACCTCGGAAAGGATATGGGAGCTTAGGATAACCGTGTGCTTCTGCTTCAGGCCTTTGATCAGGTCACGGATCTCGATGATCTGCTTCGGGTCAAGTCCTACTGTCGGCTCATCCAGGATGATCACCTCCGGATATCCCAGGATTGCCTGTGCAAGGCCCACCCTCTGGCGATAACCTTTGGAAAGGTTTTTGATCAGACGGTCTTTCATGTCTGTGATCTTTACCATATCCATGACTTCTTTTATCTGCTTGTCTTTTTGGTTTCTTGGGATTTTTTTCAGATCAGCCGCAAATTTCATGTACTCAAGAACAGTCATGTCAAAATAGAGCGGCGGCATTTCCGGCAGATAGCCGATACATTTCTTGGCTGCCTCCGGTTCCTCCAGAATATCATGACCATCGATCATCACTTTTCCTTCTGTGGAAGCAATGTATCCTGTGATCATGTTCATAGTTGTTGATTTTCCTGCACCGTTGGGGCCCAGGAATCCGTAAATTTTCCCCTTTTCGATCTGAAAGGAAAGATGGTCAACTGCAGTATGATCGCCATACTTTTTGACCAGATTACTTACTTCGATCACTTTACTCTCCTCCTTTTATTCTCAGGGAAATACTTTTTTTAATTATCGATTTCCCATTTTATAAGATGCCAGAGGCAAAAGGTCCTGAAACTGAAGCCCTTGACTCTGGCGTCTTTTCAACACCAATAGAAAATGCCCCTGGATGAAACAGAGAATGGGGGAATCCAGGGGCATCTCTATCGGATTATAGTGTAAAAGTAATTTGTGATAAAAGTAGGATAAATTTGTGATAATTTTGTGAAACTCCCGGACAAAAAAATCTCCTGTCGGACAGATTTTGCCTTTGTTCGACAGGAGGTATCTTATGCCAGTGGCTCTCTGAGCGGTGTTCCGGCTTTTCTCGGATATTTGCCTGGGGTGTTCTTTACCTTCTCGATAATGACCAGGGAGCGGCCGATCTCAGATCCCGGAAGGTCAAAGTACTGAATATCCCTGATCTTTCCACCAAGGATCTTTACTGCTTTCTCTGCTGCTTCTGCTTCTTCCTTTACAGAACCGGATTTATAGGAGACAAAAAGCCCTCCGACTTTTACATACGGGAGACAGTATTCAGACAGGGTTGCCAGTCCGGATACTGCTCTGGATACGCAGAGATCATATTTTTCTCTGTAGGCTTTGTTTTTTGCATATTCTTCAGCTCTTCCGTGAATGGCGGAAATCCCCTCCAGGCCCAGGAGCGCAAAGGTTTCTTCCAGGAATTTTACTCTTTTATTGAGGGAGTCCAGAAGGCAGGCTTCCACCTCCGGGAAGGCGATCTTCAGGGGAACACCCGGGAATCCGGCGCCGGTTCCGATGTCCATAACGGTTTTTATCTTACCCATATCTACAGCCTTGACGCAGCAGAGGCTGTCCAGGAAATGTTTCACGAGAACCTCGTCAAATTCTGTGATACCGGTGAGGTTCATGACTTTGTTTTTTTCTACAAGATATTCGTAGAATCGGATAAACTGGTTTTTCTGCGTGTCACTGAGTGTGATCCCAAGCTCCTCGCAGCCTTTTTCCAGGATTTCTAAATTGTACATGCAGCTTCCTCTCTTATTTTCTGTGTTTTATTGTTATTCGTTGTATTATCCGTGTTTATGTCCGGATCTGCTTTCCAGATATACAAGAAGCACGGAAATGTCAGCCGGGGATACACCGGAGATACGGGACGCCTGGCCGATGGACACCGGTCTGTAGGCTTCCAGCTTCTGGCGTGCCTCAATGCGGAGGCTTCCTACATCTTCGTAATCAATGTCTTCCGGAAGCTTTTTCTGCTCCAGTTTCTTAAACTGCTCTACCTGCTTCATCTGGCGGCGGATGTAGCCATCATATTTGATGTTGATCTCTACCTGCTCACATACATCTTCCGGAAGCTCCGGTCTTTCTTTATCGATGGGTGCAAGCACCTTATAGTTAAGCTCCGGCCGACGGATCAGCTCTGCAATGGTGGTTCCGGATTTCAGAAGGGTACTGTTCAGAGATTCCAGAAGGCTCTGTACCTCTGCAGAACCACCTACGGTTGCATGTTCCACTCTCTCGATCTCTTCCTGGATCCGGCGCTCTTTTTCCTGTAATTTATGGTATGTCTCATCATCGATCAGGCCGACCTCCCAGCCTTTTTTACGAAGACGAAGATCTGCGTTGTCCTGGCGGAGGAGCAGACGGTACTCAGCACGGCTTGTCATCATTCGGTACGGCTCATGGTTCTCCTTTGTTACCAGATCATCGATGAGAACGCCAATATATGCCTCTGAGCGGTCCAAAATCAGCTGTTCCCGGCCTTTTACCTCCATAGCTGCATTAATTCCCGCTATGAGGCCCTGAGCGGCTGCTTCCTCATATCCGGAGCTTCCGTTAAACTGTCCGCCGCTGAAAAGGCCCTTGATCTTTTTGAATTCCAGTGTGGGATAGAGCTGGCGCGGATTAATGCAGTCATACTCAATAGCGTAAGCATTTTTTACAATCCTGGCGTTCTCCAGACCCGGTACGGAATGGTACATCTCGTACTGAACATCCTCCGGCAGGGAGCTGGACATTCCGCCGATGTACATTTCATTTGTGTAAAGACCTTCCGGTTCGATAAATACCTGATGGCGTTTTTTGTCTGCAAAACGAACTACTTTATCCTCAATGGACGGACAGTAACGTGGTCCGGTTCCTTCGATCATTCCGGAATAAAGGGGGGATCTGTCCAGATTTGCACGGATGATCTCGTGTGTTTTTTCGTTTGTATAGGTCAGCCAGCAGGATTTCTGCTCGATCTGTACAGATTCCGGGTCTGTGGAAAAAGAGAATGGTACGACTCTTTCATCTCCGAACTGCTCTTCCATCTTAGAATAATCAATGGTGTTTCCGGCGATTCTGGCCGGAGTTCCTGTTTTGAAGCGGAACATTTCGATCCCCAGCTTTTTCAGGGAATCCGTAAGGTAATTGGCTGCCTGAAGGCCGTTCGGTCCTGTATAGTTGCTGACGTCGCCGTAAATGCAGCGGGCCTTGAGGTAGGTTCCTGTACAGAGGACTACAGCTTTTGCGTGGTAGGTGGCTCCTGAGAAGGTTTTTACACCGGTGATATGCCCGTCTTCTACCAGAAGCTCGGTCACTTCACCCTGGCGGATGGTTAAGTTCTCTGTATTTTCCAGTGTCTTTCTCATTTCTGTGCTGTAGGCCTGTTTATCGGCCTGTGCACGAAGGGAATGAACTGCAGGGCCTTTGGACTGGTTGAGCATTTTGGACTGGATGAAGGTTTTGTCTATGTTTTTACCCATTTCCCCACCGAGAGCATCCAGCTCACGGACGAGATGCCCTTTGGAGCTGCCGCCTACATTGGGGTTGCAGGGCATAAGGGCGATGCTGTCTACGCTGACTGTGAACATGACTGTGTTGAGCCCTAAGCGGGCGCATGCCAGTGATGCTTCGCAGCCTGCGTGGCCGGCGCCTACTACTATGATGTCGAAAAACTGTTCCAGATTTTTCATGCTTTTTCTCCTTTATTTTTTCTTTTATTTTTTCTCTTTATTTTTCTTTGTGATTTTCTTTTTCTTTGTTTATTGTGTGGTTGGTTTTTGGTTTTAGTTTTGGTTTCTTGGCAGAGGGCCTGTTTTTTTTGCTTTGGGAAGCTGTGGAAAACCGCAAAGGGGCCGTAAAGCCACGGCCCCTCTGCACACCCCTCGGGCTTTTTTTTTGGAGTTCTTGGGTTGTGGTGTGGGATACGGTGTTGACTTTTGTCTGTATGCTTCGGTGTTGGATGTGAAACGTTGTGCCGAGGGCGGTTGCCGTGGAACTGTAATGAGGTTCTCGACGTGCGATGCACGTCTGCGGAATTCTGCAGTCCATGTGGCGTACAGCCGGGAGCCGCAATCTATGCGGTATATACGGCGGGGTCTCCGCAATCTATATTATGCAACAATATATCCTACAGAAATATACAAAGTTCCGTTTGATATATTTCGGCTTAGTGTCGAATTGCCGATACAGAAGCATACAGACACAAGTTAGTTTCTTTCAGCTTTCCACAATCGCTGCACTATATAAAAAAGGCCCAGGGGTGTGCAGAGGGGCGCGGCCTTGTGCCCCTTTGCGGTTTTCTCACATTCCAATGTGATCTACCCTCTGCGGGGGCCGCAGCCTATGTGCCATACAGCAGGGAGCCGCAATCTATGCGGTTATACGACCGGAGTTCCGCAGCCTATGCGGCATATACGGCCAAGGTTCCGCAATCCATGCGGGCATTCGGCCGGGGCCTCCGCAGCCCATGCGGTTATTATTTCCCCATACAAAATTTAGAAAATATCTCATTAACAAGGTCTTCCCCAAGTGATTCTCCCAGAATCCGTCCCAGACTTTCGTATGCATCTGTCAGGTCTATGGAATAAAAATCCTCCGGCATTCCGCTTTCTATGCTATTTTCTACCAGAGAAAGACTTTCCTGTGCTTTTAAAAGCTCTTGTCTGTGGCGTTCATTGGTGATGTAGACTTCATCATTGAAGTCAATCTCCCCACTAAAAAACATTTCCCGGATTTTTTCTTCCAGGTCTGTGATCCCGGTTTCTTCTTTTGCGGAGATTGGGATCACCGGCTGGTTTATTCTGCTCTTTAAATCCTCTATATCTATAGCAGATTCAAGGTCTGTCTTGCTGTAGAGGACAATTGTCTTTTTCTCTTGCAAAATTTTTATGATTTCTTCGTCGTTTTCATCTAACGGTACGGAGGAATCTACGACATAGAGGATCAGGTCTGCATCTGCTGCCATTTCCTTGGCTTTGGATACGCCGATTTTCTCTACAATGTCTTCTGTCTGGCGGATTCCGGCTGTGTCAGCGATCTTTAATGTGATCCCATGCAGGTTGATATACTCTTCCAGTACGTCTCTGGTGGTTCCTGCGATATCGGTCACGATGGCTCTGTCCTCTCCCAGAAGCAGGTTCAGCAGAGAAGATTTCCCTGCGTTCGGCTTGCCCAGAATCACGGTCCGGATACCTTCCTGTATGATCTTTCCGTCTCCGGCTGTTTTTAACAGGTTCTGTATTTTTTCTTTTTCTTCTGCTACGATCTGCTCTAATTCTTCCGAATATCCTGTCAGATCATAGTGCTCCGGGTCGTCCAATGCCGATTCAATGTACGCTATATGGTACAGTAGTTTTTCTCTGATCTGCTGTACATTTTTTCGGACTGAGCCTTTTAATTGTCCTACGGAATTCTTTAATGAGTACTCATTTTTGGACTGTATCACATCCATAACGGCCTCCGCCTGTGAAAGATCGATCCTTCCATTGAGGAATGCACGCTTGGTAAATTCTCCCGGCTCGGCAATAATGGCTCCGTTTTTCAACACAGTTTCCAGTACCTTTTTCATGGCTAAAACGCCGCCGTGGCAGTCGATTTCTATGGTATCTTCTCCTGTGTATGTCCGTGGTCCGCGCATGGCCATGACCAGCACTTCGTCTACCATTTCTTCGTTATCATAAATATATCCATAATGGATGGTGTGGCTTGGGACATTTTTCAGAGATTTTTTTCCACCCTTGGAACGGTATACTCCGGATGCGATCTCAAAAGCCTCCGGGCCACTGATCCTGACGATCCCGATTCCCGATGCGCTCATGGCTGTGGAAATCGCAGCAATCGTTGTCTCTTCCATTTTTCACTCTCCTTTGTCAAACGGATAAAAGCATCCGCTATATCACACTGCAGCTGATCGCTGCCATGCCGTTTATCCTGGTCCAGCGGATAAAAGCATCCGGTTAAACGCAAAAATGTTACTCCGGAAAAGCTTTTTACACGCAAAAAACACGTGTTATTCACGCTTTCACCTAGAATAACATCTTCTGTCAGTTTCCATATTTATAATGCTAGAGCGTGTTTGAAAAAGGCTTTCTGCAAGATGTGCGTCACAATTTGTGGGAGA
>OLRW01000937.1_pt1 | contig 20782 bp, 17 predicted proteins | sample 1672701 | NCBI WGS metagenome assembly OLRW01 (sample SAMEA3136715, study PRJEB25190) | human gut metagenome | biome: human gut; feature: human-associated habitat; material: faeces | place: Austria | collected 2013
GCAGATTCGCAGCGGTCACACTGAGTGTAGCCACAAGGCACACGACCATGACACAAAACGCCAGCACACGGGGAGAGACTGCATGCTTGCAGTCAGACAATGCTTTCTTCAATTTTACGGAAGCGATACGAGACAACTCCTCTCTTTTCAAAATTGGCTGCGGCTGCGGACATGTTTTTCATGCCCCGGCCGCCCGGACTGCAGGGCGGGCAGAAGCCATCTGGCCCCACAATCAAATACGATGCCCTCTTTTTGGTAAAATCGAGCATCGTATACAATTTGGACTCCGCTGCGGAGAGTGCAGTTACCCTCCCGGCCCGGACCCCATCTGCCCGCGCCGCGCCGTATATAAGACGGCTTTTTACTTCATCCAGATAAATTTTAAACGCTGCAACGTCTGTTGGTTCCGTTGAGCGGCTCTTATTTTACCAGTCCAATGGCCATTTGTCAAATCACCTTCTCATACTTTGTTAGTTTTTTGACGTTATTTTTTGTGCAACTTTAACATTGTTTTCTCCAAAATATTGTTTTTTCGGTTATTTCCTTCCGATTTTCGACCTGTTTTCTGGGGTGTTTTGTTCACGAATTTTTAACATTTATTTTGGACTTTTTGCACCGGAAACTGCACTTTTGGGTTCGTTTTCCCATGCGGCAAGCGGCCAAAAATCGCTGGTTTTCCGTACAAAGCCACCTCTTTTTCATCCCATTTTTCACCCACAAAGAACTGTGCGAATTACTCATGAAAAGCGCCTCCCGGCAAAATGCCGAAGCACAGAAATTTGTGCAGCAAAAGACCACACTGGCAGCTGCCGGGCAGCGGCTGTACAATCAAACAAAAAGCAGAAAGGAAGGTTTTCAAGTGAACATCAAGATCATTCAAAGGCAGTGCGGCGGCACTGAATTTCTGTCCCAGCCGCACCGCCTGCACCTCGGTGCACAGAACGCTGCCGGTGTGGACGAGCTGTGCTTCACGCTGCCGGAAGCATGGGCCGGGTGCACCGTTGCGCTCTACCTGCGCCGCAGCGACGGCACCCTGCTGGCACCGGTCTCACTAGACACGCAGCACTGCGTCACCGTGGACCGCCGCCTGACCGGAAGCACCGGCGGACAGTGGATGCTGGCAGCCATCGATGCCAGCGGCTACGCCGCCTATACCCGGCCCGGCAGCTACGACACCTACGCCATCCTGCCCACCGACGGCGGCGCGGAAGAGCTGCCGCCCTCGCAGTATGAGCAGTTCGTGGCGCGTGTGCTGGAAAGTGCCAGTACCGCTTCCACCGCCGCGCAGCGTGCCGCAGCCAGTGCTGCAAGCACGGCATCCAATGCGGCACAGGCCCAGACCGCGGCACAGCGCACCAGCGCCGACAGTGCCGCTGCATCCCGCTGTGCAGCCCGTGCCGAGGCTGCTGCCGCACGGGCAGAGGAGCTGGTGCCTACCGACGGTCAGGTAGTGAGCGTGAACGGCAAAAGCGGCATCGTAAAACTGACGGCGCAGGATGTGGGGGCGCTTCCCTGCCCGGCAGTTCCGGTCTCCGGCCAGCTGCTTCGGGTGCTGAGCGTGGACCCCAACACCGGGGCCGTGTTGACCGATACTGCCGCCATGCCGGATCTGTCGCCCTATCTGCGCAGCAGCACGGTGCCCACGGCTTCGGCCCCCGGCGCAGTGCGGGTGGACCCCGCCTGCGGCATCAACGTGCGCAGCGACGGAACTCTGATCATCGCACCAGCTGCCCGCGAACAGCTGGACAGCATGACGGATGCACTTCTGCCGCTGACCGCAGCCCTGCTGCCTTACGGCGTGAAGAAGGCTCTGACCACCGCCGCAGCCGCCGGGGAATGGACCGCTGCCGAAAAGGCAAACGCCCTGCGCACCTTCGGTGCCGATTTTTCTTCCTATTATACAAAGGAAGATGTCGATGCTCTGCTGGCCGCACCCAGCTCCGCTGCCTACCCGGTGGGCAGCATCTACCAGAGCACCGACCCCACCAGCCCCGCCGCACTGTTCGGCGGCAGCTGGGAAGAGATCGCGTCCGAGCGGGTGCTGATGGGTGCATCCAGCACCCACGCGGCAGGCACCACAGTGAAAGCCGGTCTGCCCAACATCACGGGCACGTTATCTGATGTAATGGGCAGCTTTTATGCTTATCCATCTGGCAGCGGTGCGTTTTCTGTCAAAGGCATAGGCAGGTCACTCGAGAACGGGTCTAGCGGAAATTATGGCAATATATCTTTTGACGCGTCCAAGTCCAACGCCATTTATGGCCGCAGCAGCACCGTGCAGCCCGCCGCCTACTATGTGCACATCTGGCACCGCGTGGCCTGAGAAAGGAGGTTTTGAACCATGAAGATCATTGACGAGACCGGCGCGGTCGTGGAAAACCCCGACCTGACGTTGGGCTATCTGACCGGCAGCACCGAAGAGATCACCCACCCCGCCGTAGAGGGCGTGGAAGAGCAGTGGCACTGGGAGACCGTGACCGAGTATCCGAACGGTGGCAAAGACGTGCAGAAGGTCGTTGACCTCCCAGGCGTACCGGCACGGGAGGAATGGGTGGAACAGGTACCCATCCAGAAGTACATCCGCTACACCGCAGAAGAGCTGGCTGCGCAGGAAGAAGCGCGCAAAAAGGCCGAAGCCCTGAAGAAGCTGCCGGAGACGGTGGCGGCACTGCAGGTTGCTCTGGCAGACGCGGACGCACTGAACGTTGACCAGGACTATCGCCTGACTCTTTTGGAGCTGGGCGTGACCGATGACGAAACAACTGAAAGCACATAAACAGAAAGGAAGGAATACTATGGCACTTTATAACACCTGCAAACGCATGATTGAGCGCGGTCAGACTGCCGGTATGGCAAAAAAGTTGGATATCTTCTACGCCGCCAACAAGCTGACCGATGAACAGTACGCAGAGCTGACCGAGATGCTGAACGAAAAGGACAGCGCGGCAAAAGCCGAGAAATAAAAACAGGAGCTGAAAAATCAAAATGGCACTCTCGAACACGGCGACGCCAATCTACTACGGCCGGTTCCGGGAGGCCGTGATGCGCGGGGAGATCCCCGTTTGCAGAGAGATCAGCATGGAGATGAACCGGATCGACGACCTGATCGCAAACCCGGGCATCTACTATGACGATAAGGCTGTGGAAGGCTTTGTGAAGTTCTGCGAACGGGAACTGACCCTGACAGATGGCAGTGATATGAAGCTGCTGGACAGTTTTAAGCTCTGGGCAGAGCAGATCTTTGGCTGGTACTACTTTGAGGAACGTACAGTGTACAAGCCCGGCCCCGACGGACACGGCGGCAGATATGTGACAAAACGCATCAAGCACCGGCTTGTGCGAAAACAATATCTGATCGTGGCACGCGGCGCAGCAAAGAGCATGTACGACAGCTGTCTGCAGCAATACTTCCTCACCGTAGACGGCCACACGACCCAGCAGATCACGACAGCACCCACCATGAAACTGGCAGAAGAGGTCCTTAGCCCGGTACGCACAGCGATTGCGCGGGCAAGGGGACCTCTTTACCGTTTTATGACCGAGGGCAGCTTACAGAGCACGACAGGCTCGGCAAGCGCCAGAATGAAGCTGGCCAGTACGAAAAAAGGCATTGAAAACTTTCTGACCAACAGCCTTTTGGAAATACGCCCCATGAGCATTAACAAGCTGCAGGGACGGAGAGACAAGGTTGCAACAGTGGACGAATGGCTGAGCTGCCCCATCCGGGAAGACCCCATTGGTGCCATTGAGCAGGGTAGTTCCAAAGTGGAGGATTACCTTATTGTTGCCACCAGCTCGGAGGGCACGGTGCGCAACGGATGCGGCGACGATATCAAAATGGAATTGATGAGCATCCTGAAAGGTGACTACGTGAACCCGCATGTCTCCATCTGGTACTACAAGCTGGACAGCCTTGACGAGGTGAATGATCCTGCCATGTGGGTAAAGGCAAACCCGAACCTTGGGCAGACCGTGAGCTATGAGGCTTACCAGCTGGACGTGGAAAGAGCGGAGAAGGCCCCTGCCAGCCGCAACGACATCTTGGCAAAACGCTTCGGCATCCCGATGGAAGGCTACACCTACTTTTTTCCCTACGAAGAAACGCTGCCGCACCGGCACCGGGATTTTTGGGAACTGCCGTGCGCACTTGGCGCAGACCTTAGCCAGGGTGACGACTTTTGCGCATTTACCTTTTTGTTCCCGCTGGAGCACGGATATTTTGGTGTGAAGACGCGGGACTACATTACAAGCTACACCCTCTCGAAGCTGCCGCAGTCCATGCGCCAGAAATATGACGAGTTCATGCGGGAGGGGACGCTGGCCGTGATGGAAGGCACCGTGCTGGACATGACGGAGGTTTATGACGACCTTGACACCTTTATTGAGCAGAGCCGGTACGACGTGCGGTGCTTTGGCTACGATCCCTACAATGCAAAGGACTTTGTTGAGCGGTGGGCCAGAGAGAACGGCGAGTACGGCATTGAAAAGGTGATACAGGGCGCAAAGACCGAGAGTGTGCCACTGGGTGAGCTGAAGAAGCTGAGCGAACAGAGGAAGCTGTTGTTTGACGAAGCTCTGATGCAATTTGCCATGGGCAACTGCATTACGCTGGAAGACACAAACGGCAACCGCAAGCTTCTGAAACAGAGGTATGACCAGAAGATCGATGCGGTTGCCGCTATGATGGATGCGTATGTAAGTTACAAGGTGAACCGGGATGCGTTTGAGTGATTAAGCTTCCTACTTTTTTCGATAAGGGCGGTCATACGAATCAACAATCGTATATTCGTTTCCTATGTCGATTCCGAGATCATTTGCTTCTTTTCGCTTTGCTTCTGAAGCTCTTTGGTTTACAGGAAGATGTCTTTTCTGCAAGTCATAGTGGAGCAGTCTCTTTTGAGCTTCTTCAGAGTCAATTGGAAGTAAGTCCGAACCTGCGGACGTTTCAGCTTCCTCGATGGGAGAATCAATAATCTTTTCGGGAGTGTTCTCTAAAGAAGTGAAACTCATTGGATCTATTTCTTCAATAGGACGGTCTTTGTTCCGCATCCACCAAAGAAATACACCTCCGGCAGCGGCAAGTGTTAGATATCCAGCTTTAGTGAGTGTTGGATGTTTCTCAGAGAAAGAGAGTTTTGGATTGCCGTTTTCATCAAAGTAGTCAAGGCCAAGTTCGAGACCACCCATGTCACAGTAGGGGCATTTTATCGACTTTTTCTTTCGCTTTGGCGCAGTGATTTCATTTCCGCAGTTTGGACAAGTAACGGTCATAGAAAACTCCTTTTTGGGTCACTCGAAAATATAATCATGGTAGGACACGACGATCTCCGTATCGAGTGGATACCATTCGCCGGTCCGGAAAGAGGGGGCACCATCGACGGTGATCTCAATGATCTCGTACTGTGAGTGACTGTTGCCGAGGATGAGGTCGTGCTTTGGCTGATCGACGATATTGGTGAAACCAGCATCACGTAGCTTTTTCATGACATCGCGGGCATCTTCGCTCATGGAAATGTTTGGCATGCGGACTTCGCCCATAGCAAGGTGCGATGCGGCTATTTCTTCATCCTTCAGGCGGGCAAGCTCGGCCTGATGGGCGGCGAGTTCCTGTTCCTGCTTTTGATTGACGGAATCGTAAACGCCGCGGCAAGCAAGAAGAGCAACAATGAGAACGACACTGATGAGGATTTTCCGTTCGTTGGCACGATAGTAGTTGATTGCCTTGGCGATTGCGCGCCCGGCCTGGCGGGCATGTTTTTCATGCTGAGCGGAGGCCCATTCTTCGTAAGCACGCTGTTCTTCGGCGTCTTTTGTCTCCTGCTCTTTGCGGATACGCTCGGCTTGGTCTGCTTCGCGCTGGATACGCTCTTCTTCGGCCTTCTTTTTGGCGCGGCGCTCCTCGATGGGAGAGGCAAAAAGGTTGATGACACGATCAACATTCTGGGCCTGCTTGATCTTTGCATCATCGACGATATGCTCGGTGTGCTCTGATTTGGAGTGGTTATAGTTCACGTTGATATTAACGCGGACCTGTGCTCCGCAGGACGCACACTGAATGACTTTTGCATTGGCATCTTCAAGCAGGATCTTTGCTCCGCATTTTGGGCATTTAGCACTCCACATACACGATTCCCTTTCCCAATAAGATGGCTGTCAAAGCCAGTATAGCACGGAATCGTGGATAAAAGCAACAGGCTATGAAAGAAATCAGTTCAAAGCCATAAGACGCAAAAAGGAAAGGATGAGTTTTTTCAAAATGGATTACTGGGAATACCTCGCACACGGCCAGAAAGGTGCCGAGCGGGACGACCACCGGTACTATGCCCGCGAGCTGGTGGGCAACAGGGGCGGAAAGAACGTTTACCGCTACTTTTACTCGGCAGAAGAGTATGCTTCGTACCGGAGGAGCAAGGGCAGCCATGCTGGTGCTGCAACAAATGAGAAAGAGAGCCTGCTGGACAAGGCGAGAAAATCGCACCGTGAAAACCGGTGGAGACCTGACAGAATCATTAGCACTGGAGACAGCGCAAGTGTTACATACAAAAACAGTGCTGGTAAAAAGCGTCATACAGATTATATGGGCACGGATGCGACCCGCAAGGCTGAACGCGAGTTTAATCGTAAAGGCGATGATAATTACGAGAAAAACCGCGACCGGATGGAGCTTGTGTACCAGACTGACAAGGCGCTTAGACGAGCAAAGCGCAAGGCACAGAAGCTTGGAATGGACATCAAGCGGAATGCAAAGAAAGGTGCATCGGTCGTAAGCAATCTGCTGAACAGGCGGAAAAAGAAGAATACGACTTCATCTTCCGGCTCCACGGCCAAAAAGACCGGCACGTCTACACGGCATTCCAACGCCAACAACTCCAAGCGCATTGCAAGGTGGGCACCGATCAGGACCCCGATGCCGGTTACATCATCCATGTGGTGTGGAATGCGACCGCAAAGCCTGCTGAGAAGAGCCACGAGACTATGAACGACAGCCCGGACGCCGAGACCTTCAGCTGGGAGTGCGATACCGTGCCTGTGAACATTGCAGACCTGAAGGCTGCGGCGGTGGCAGAGTTTGACAGCACTGAGCTGACCGCAAAGCAGATGAAGGCCGTGGAAGACCTGCTGTACGGCACCGACAGCGAGGAGGCAAAGCTGCCCACCCCGGACGAGCTGCTCGCTGCAGTAAAGGCTGCTGTGTAAAAACGCCCTCTCAGCGCGCAGTCCAGCATTTGCCGGCGCTGCTTGTAGCTCTCCCGAAGGGGCGAGCTTTGCTGAGAGGAAAAATCAAAATGAACCAATAAGGAGAGATTAAGATGCTGAAAAAGACCATTTCCTATACCGACTATGACGGCAATCAGCGCACCGAGGACTTCTACTTCAACCTGTCGAAGGCGGAGATCACCGAGATGGAGCTGAGCATGGAGGGCGGCATGCGTGCCTACATCAAGAGGATCATTGCAGCGAAGAGCCAGCTGGAGCTGGTGAAGCTGTTCAAGGATGTGGTGCTGAAGAGCTACGGCAAGAAGAGTGCGGACGGCCGCCTGTTCATGAAGAACGACACCATCCGTACCGAGTTTGAGGCACATCCGGCCTACAGCATGATCTATATGGAACTGGTGACGGACGAGGCCAAGGCCAGTGCCTTTATGAACGGCATTATGCCCGCCGACGCGTCGAGCCAGAACCCGGCTATGAAGATGGCCGCAACAGCAAGCGCTGCGCCTGCACTGAGCGTGGCATCGGAACAGGGCTGAATTACCCTCTCACCGTCACAGTTCGCTTGCGCGAAGCTATGACGGAGCTCTCCCGAAGGGCGAGCTTTGTTTAGAGGAAAATATTTTGCCGCTTTGGCGGCGAGAGGCTGCACCGGGAAAATTCCGGGCAGCCTTTATTTTTTTGTCTGAAAAGACACGCATTTAAGAGTACAGGGGGAGTGAAAGAATGCTGGAGCTGCATATTCCCGGCGAAGAACGCTGGGATGAGCGAACAAACATGTTCGTATACGACGAGCCGGTAACTTTGAGGTTGGAATACAGCCTGCTCTCCCTGTCTAAATGGGAAAGCAAGTGGCATAAGCCGTACTTGGACGAAAACGTGAAGAAAACGCGTGAAGAAACGCTGGATTTCGTCCGATGCATGACCCTGACAAAGGGTGTGGACCCGACCGTATACGCAAGACTGAGGCGGGAAGACTGGCTGGCCATTCAACGATATATGAGCGACCCGATGACGGCCGCGACCTTTAAAGACCGCAAAGGCGGCAAGAAGCGCGCACGCTACCAGACGGCAGACCTGTTCTATGCCGCCATGGCAAGCTACGGCATCCCGTTCGAGTGCGAAAAGTGGCACCTGAACCGGCTTTTGGCGCTGATCCGGGCCTGCGGGGAAGAGAACCTGCCGCCCGAGAAGATGGGCAGACACGAGCAGGCGGCGCACATCCGTGCGCTGAACGCACAGCGCAGGGCGAAGTTTCACTCGAGGGGGTAAGAGCTTTTGAGCAAGGTAATTGAGATCCGGCAGAAAGGCGACTTTAAGAAAAGCCTGACCTTTTTCAGCCACATCAAGAGCTGGAGCGTGCGACCGATCCTTGAGAAATACGGAAAGCTGGGTGTAGAGCGGCTTGCGGATGCCACCCCGAAGGCCACCGGAAAGACAGCGGCAAGCTGGAGCTACGAAATCAAAATGGACAAGAGCGGGGCTACACTGTGCTGGAAGAACTCCAACATTGTGGACGGAGTGCCCATTGCGGTGATCTTACAATACGGACACGGCACAAGAAACGGGGCCTATGTGCAGGGGGTGGATTACATTAACCCTGCCCTGGCTCCGATTTGTTCCGCTCTGGCCGATGAACTGTGGAAGGAGGTAAAGAGACTGTGAGCCAGGAAGTGGACGAGCGCGTAGTAGAAATGCGGTTTGACAACGCGCAGTTTGAGAAGAATGTGCACCAGACCATGCAGAGCCTTGAAAAGCTGAACGACAGCTTACGGCTGGACGGCGCGGAAAAGGGCTTTGAAAAGATCAGCGATGCATCGGCCAAAGTAGACTTTGACGAGATGCAGGGCGCGCTGGACAACCTGAGCGGAAAGTTTTCGGCCGTGGAAGTGATGGGCGTTGCAGCCCTGAGCCACATTACAAGGCAGGCCGTGGACACCGGTGAGAAGCTGGTAAAGAGCCTTTCCCTCGATCAGGTGACGAGCGGCTGGAACAAGTATGCCCAGAAGACCGCCAGCGTGCAGACCATCATGAACGCGACGGGTAAGAGCATTGCAAAGGTGAACGGCTACCTTAGCAAGCTGATGTGGTTTTCGGACGAGACAAGCTACAGCTTTACCGACATGACACAATCCCTTGGACAGCTTACAGCGTCCGGCGGTGACATTGAGAAAGTTATCCCGATGATCATGGGCATGGCAAACGCCACGGCCTATGCGGGCAAGGGTGCAAGCGAGTTCTCCCGTGTGATCTATAACCTGAACCAGAGTTACAGTCAGGGTTATCTGAGCCTGATGGACTGGAAATCGGTAGAGCTTGCGGGCGTGGCAACTGCTGAGCTGAAAAAACAGATCATCGAAACCGGTGTAGAGCTTGGCAAGATCAAAGAAGGCGATGTGACGGTTGGCACGTTCAGCTCAACGCTATCGACAAAATGGGCTGACAAAGAGGTGATGGAGACCGCCTTTGGCAAGTTTGCCGAGTTCAGCGAAGCCGTGAAGAAGATGGTGGACGCAAATCCCGGTATGCTGGCATCGCAGGCCATCGATGCTCTGGCTGACCAGTACGACGAAGTGACCGTGAAGGCCTTTAAGGCGGCACAGGAGGCAAAGAGCTTCAGCGAAGCGGTGGATGCCACGAAGGACGCTGTGAGCAGCGGCTGGATGGAGACCTTTGATATCCTGTTTGGCAACTACGAGGAAGCAAAGGGATTCTGGAGCGATCTGGCGGAAGAGTTCTGGAACATGTTCGCAGGCGGTGCAGCCGGGCGGAACAACTGGCTGAAGAATGCCTTTGACTCCGGCCTTGACCAGCTGTTGGGAACGGAAGGCTTTGGTGAAGCCGGAGACAACTACACAAACCTTTTGCAGAAAGCGCTGGTGAATCAGGGCCTGCTGAGCGAGGAAGGCATTGAAGAGGCTGGCAGTTTCCAGAAGGCGTTGGAAGAAAGCGGTGTGACGGCCCAGCAGCTGTACGAAGTGCTTGGAGAGGCGGCCGAGTATTACCATCAGCGTGCCGCCATGAGCGACGAAGAGCTGGATAAGCTGGGGCTTGACCGGGATAAGGTGGACGCGCTGGCAAATGCCTACGACTCCATGGCGGAGCAAATTCAAAATGGCAGTGTGAACCTGGACGACCTTGCAGGCAAGATGAACCAGCTGAGCGGCCGGGAGCACTTTTTTAACGGCATCCTGAACGTGCTGGAAGGCATCAACAGCGTATTGAGCCCGATCCGGGACGGATTCGGTGATGTGTTCATGACCGACGGAAGTCCGCTGTACAACTTCCTGAAGGGGTTTGACGAGCTGACCGGGAAAATGGCGCTGAGCGAAGAAACTGCGGAAAAGGTGCAGAAAGTATTTACCGGCGTATTCCGGGTGTTGAGCATCGGGCTGAAGGGCGTGAAAACGGTTGGCAAGACCGCTTTTATGATCCTTGGAAAGCTGCTGGATCTGCTGAGCCCGATGGGCGACCTTTTGCTGAACATTGGAAGCTACATCGGCAATCTGCTGACATGGGTGGACGAAAGCCTTGGACAGGCGGAAAGCCTTAGCGACGTGCTGGGCATCCTTGTTGGTGCTGTTGCGGCGCTGGTGAGCCCCATTGCTGACGTGGTGAAGGGCGTGAAGACCCTTGTGCGCGGCGGAAACATGGAGGAGGCTAAGAAGCAGTTCGGCGCATTCGGCACCGTGGTGGATGCCGTGGGCAGTGTGCTGGACAAATTCAAAATAGACAGTGTTTCGGCAGAAAATGTCATCGGTACGGCGTTCCAGCTGCTGGGCGGCATTCTGCTGGGAGCCTTTGAGGGTGTGGGCGCACTGATCGGCCGTGCATTCAACGGGTTCAAGGGTGCCGGGGACACGGTGAGCGAGTTTGCCGACAGCAAGGTACCGCTGCTGGAGAACATCCGGGACGTGGTGCTGAGCCTGCCGGAGAAGGCAGAAAAGGCGCTGGCGGACTTTGGCGGAACGCTGACCGGCATTATGAGCAACATCAGCGGTGCGTGCAGGAATGCGCTCAGCGCGGTGAAGGATTTCTTCAACCTGCAGGATGGAGTGGATCTTTACAGGCTGCTTGCGCTGATCGACGTGGGAGCACTGGCGGCAGCAATCTACGGTGCAACGGTGCTTCTGAAGAAGGCAAGCGACAACTTCAAGAAAACATTGGCAAACCCGATCGGCGATTTCTTTAATAGCCTGACGGGTGCCGTGAACACTTGGACAAAAGCAAACACCACGAACAACCTTGCAACTGCAGCGAAAGCCATTGCAACGGCGGTGGCGTTAATCAGCGGGAGCATGTATCTGCTGGCGAAGATCAATGACCCGACGCGGGCGGTACAGGCTTTGGCCAGCGTGATCTCGGAATTGTTCAGCATGGTGGTGGCGCTGAAAGTGTTAGCAGCCACCGACCTGACAGGCCTTGACACGGCGAAACTGATCGGGACCATTGTAGCTATCAGCATTGGCATGGCGGCGCTGACGAACACGGTTGCAAAGCTGGGAAAAATGGACGCGGCCCAGGCAGAGAAAAGCGTGGAAGCGGTTGGACACATTGCGGCGATGCTGGCCGGAATGACCGGACTGCTGGCATTGTTCAACAAGCAGCTTGGCGGCGTGAAGGGGGCAGGCGGATTTGTGGCTGCGGCTGCGGCGGTGGACATGATCGCACTGGCACTGATTCCGCTGGCAAAAGCGGAAGCAAACGGCCTTGACATTGACGGGGCCGTGGAAGCCATCAATGGCGTGGCCATTGCCATGAGTATCCTGACCGTAGCGGCAGGCTTTGCGCAGAAGCTGGCGGGAAAAGCAGACGTGGGTACCCTTGACAAGATCATCAAGTATCTTGTGAAGCTGGGCGGAATGCTGGTTGCCATCAATGCAATGGGAACGGCGCTGCTGATGGCGGCAGGGGCTGTGGCAATCTTTGCAAGCCTTGGTGACCGCATGATGGACGGTATCCGGGGCGCAGGGCTTGTGGCGAGTGGCATTGCGGCATTGCTGGTGCTGATGGCAAACACGAAGGTGAACCCCCTGCGGATGAAAATGGGTGCAGAGAGCATGGTGATCGCCAGTGCTTCGCTGCTGGTGATGGCAGCTGCGGTAAAGCAGATGGGTAAAGCCATGGGGACGGACACCGGCGGCGCTGGTATGGCCGGTGTGAGCTTAATGCTGATCGGGCTGGCAGGCGCACTGTATCTGCTTGGCAAGCAGGCACCCGAGAGCACGGCTGCGGCGGTGGCAATGGTGGCCATGAGTGCGGCAATGATCGAAATGGCGCGGGCTATCAAAATGCTGGCGGATGTTGACTTTGCAGATATTGTAAAGAGCGTGTTCGGCCTTGCAGCAGCACTTAGCGTACTGATCGCAGGATGCTGGGGGCTGGGATTTGTTTCCGCAAATCTTGTATCTGCAGCCGGTGCATGCCTGATGCTAGCGGGTGCACTGTTGATCCTGACACCGGCCTTTAAGGGACTGGCCGGCCTGACGGCAGGAGAAGCCTTTGCAGGAGTGATCGGAACCATTGGCATCATGCTGGGCTTGTTTGCCATTGGTGCCATTACACCGGTGGCGGCAGGCATGGTAGTATTTTCGGCATGTCTTATCAGCCTTGGCAAAGCCTTCAGTGCATTTGCAGGCGGCATTATCAAGCTGAGCATTGCTGCGGCGATCCTGACAGTGCTGAGTGCATTTGCAGGACCGCTGCGCGAGGTGATCGTGAATGCAGCAGACGACATTGAAGCGGCGCTGACAGCGATTCTGACAGCCATCTGCAATACCATCAATAACTGCGCGGAACCGATCGGCGCGGCGCTGCTGACCCTTTGCAAAGTGCTGATCCAGACCGTGATCGACCTGATCGGCTGGTCATGGAGCGGAGAAGGCGGCGAGGGAAACGGCATTGAAGGCGCGCTGGAAGAGCTGTGGAGCCAGTTTGTGGAATGGCTGGGCGAGAAAAAAGACGAAGCCGGGGAACTGATCGGCAAGCAGCTGAACCCGGCGAACTGGTTTACCGTGAAAGGCGGACTGCTTGGAAGTTTGCTTGACTCTGCTGACACAGCAGCGGATGAGAGGGAAATGACGGAATACGGCACCTATATGGCCGAGGGCCTTGCAAACGGCCTGACCGGTCCGGAAAGCACGAACGCTGTGACCGGCGGTATAGCGACACTGTGCAGTACCGTAGAAACATTCTTCCGTAATTTCTGGGGCATTCACTCGCCCTCTACACGGATGGCGACCTTGAGCGAATACATCCCGGAGGGCTTCAAGGAAGGACTGACCGGAACGGACGGCACGGCTGCCATTGGCGACGGTATCAGCGGAATGCTGGATTCTGCCGGAAGCTGGCTGGATAAGTTGTTCCCGGGACTGTTGAATAAGGCAAAGAACTACGGCAGTCAGTTTCAAAATGCACTGCTCAGCGGCAGTGAATATCAGGGAATGCCTGGCTTTGACGAATGGCATGAAAAAGAAATATCGGCCTACCGCGCGAAGCAGCCAGGCGGCAAGACCGGACTGACTGCCGAAGACCTTGACGCGGATATAAAGAAGGACCCGAAGGATGCCAAGAATCCGACAGGCAGCGGCGGCAAGACCAAAAAATCCTCCGGCTCCGGCACGAAGAAGACCGTGGCCCAGCAGATCGAGGAAAAGTACAAGCCGAAGCTGGAAGCAAACAAGGCGGCACGGGAAGCACTGGACAGCGAGTACGAGCTGTGGCAGACCGAGAACCAATACAGCGCGGACGAGGACACGCTGCTGGCGAAGAAGATGGAGAACGCGGCGGCAGAAATTGCGAACCAGACCGACCGGGTGGCCATTGCACAGGCAAAGTACGACGAAATGCTGAAGCGCTGGGGCGCGGACAAGACCGAGACCAAGGAAGCCTACGCCAGCCTGCTGAGCGAAAAGACCAGCCTTGCGAAATTGCAGGCAGACCAGTACACCGGCCTGTTTGAAGACATCACGAAGCGGTATGACACCGACCTTGGTACACTGGAAAAAGAGTACAACCTCTGGACGGCCCAGAACAGCAACACTGCCTCAAAGCTGGACAAGATCGACCGGGAAACCGAGTACCAGAAGAACGAGCTGGAACTGAAGCAGAAGAAGGAAGCCAAGGCGAAGGAGCAGTGGGACGCCCTGCGGAAGGAATACGGCGAAAGCGACCTGCGCACAAAAGAGGCCTGGAACGACTATCTTGACGCGCAGACCGAGAGTCTACAGCTTCAAAATGACATTGCAAAGCAGTCGCTGAACAAGCTGGATGCACAGCTTTCCATCATCAAAGACGAACAGAGCCGGATGCAGAGCCGGATGGACCTGCTGACCAGCATCTACGGCGACGGCAGCCTGAAGGACCGTGAGGACGCCTACAAGCAGGCAGTGGAGCAGTACGGCGAAAACAGCGCTGAGGCAAGAAAAGCAAAGTATCAGGGCATTACCACCAGCATCCTCGGCACGGTGGAGGCACTGCAGAACATGAATGCCGAGCTGGAAAAGACCCGGCTCATCCAGCAGCAGCTGGCTGACGGCAAAGACCTGAATGGCAATCCGCTGAGCAAAGACGATGTGAACGACCTGAAGGACCAGTTGCTCTCCTCCCGCAGTTCTATGGTGAGCTTTGCAGGGGCACTGGCAGATGCTATGGGCCTTGAGGACAGCGCCAAAAGCGCGGTGGTAAAGCTTGCCAATGCCATCCAGAAGAACTGGGTGCCCATCAGCAATGCCTTTACTGAGGTATGGAAGAAAGCTTCCGAAGCCATGGGCGAAGAGATGAGCGGGACACTGGAACGGGTGTTCGGTGCGGCATTCAGCGAGGAAGGCATGGAGATCGGGACGGAATTCGTCTCGGCCATTGCATCTGCCATGCAGGGAGACTACGCCGGTGCCATCATTTCGGCGGCAACGGGACTGATCGATCTGCTGTTTACGGACACCGGAAAGAAGCTGACCGGCGGGGCAGGTGACATGCTGCTGAAGCTGTTTTCCGGAATTCAAAATGGAGACCTTGCGGGAAAGCTTGCCAACATCGGGACAGCCGCGGCAAATGTCGGCAATTCCCTGAGTGGTCTGCTGCCCATGCTGGGACAGCTGGGAACGACTGGAGCCGGTGCAGGAATGGCCGTTGGCGGCATTGGTGAGGCACTTGGGGGCCTGGGAACGGCCATCATGTCAGCATTGCCGGAACTGCTGATCGTAGTAGGCGTACTTGCGGCCATTGCGGCGGTGATCGGCGGCATTGCATGGTTCGTGAGCAATCGCAAAAACCAGAACCGTGAGACCCACGTGGCGAAGGACATCGGTTCGGAGATCGACAAGGGCATCAGCGATGGTGTGAAGGAAGATGCACCGCTCATTGACGATGCGGTGGACGATGTGACGCAGAATGCAATGGACATTGCGAAGGGCACGCTTGGCACCATCAGCAAGGTGATGGGGGACGATTACGACTACACGCCGCAGATCGTGCCGGTCGTGGACCTGACGAACGTGCTGGAAGGGGCAGACGAGATCGACAATGCCTTTGCTTCCACCAGAAGTCTGAGTCTGGACGGCGACATCAGCCGGAACCTTGCGAACCAGATCGATGCGGAAGTACAGCTTCAGAATGGAGTGAAAAACAAAGGAAACGACGATACACTGAACGCCATCAACGGCCTTGCCGGACACATGGACGGCATCGTGGACAGCATCCGCGGCATGAAGATGACCATTGACGGAAGGAAGACCATCGGATACATCGACAACCGGATGGGGCAGATCGCCGCAGCGAAGGTGAGGTGAGAAGATGGGAATTGTCAAAGACCTGACCGTTGGCCAGACTCTGAAGGTGTACGAGGACGGCACGGCGGTAGAATTTATCGTAGCGCAGCATGACTACGAGAAAGATCTGAACGGCAAGGGAAAGACAATGCTGATGCGGACGAATCTCCTGCCGGACAACGTTGGGTGGGGCAGTAAAAATGCAGATGTTTCGTGGGAAAATGAGCCCACCCTGCGCAACTGGCTTGAAAACACCTACGCGAAGCGTCTGAGTGAAGCTGCCCTGAAAACGATCGTACCTGTGACGATCCGATACAGCTATGGCTCCAACAACAGCGGCACGTTGAAGGATCAGAGATTCTTTATCCCGACAGCGGACGAGTTCAATCAGTTTCCGGGAGGAAAAACGTTCTGGGAGCGCTCCTTCAGCGGCGGTAGGGAAAACGCCACCGTGAATGCAAACGGCTGGGATGTATACGACATCTGGCATTACAGCTTTGCCTGCCGAAATGCGAAAACCGGCGATGACCCCTCGAACTCTGACAATAAGAATTGCTGGGGATACATCGAGGGCGTCGGTGTCAAGCGCGGCAAAGGAGCAGACCCCGGTGACCCGGGACACGTCACGACCTATTGGTACACGGGCTACAATGCAACATCCATAGCGGGTGCGCTGGTATGCTTCTGCGTGGATGAAAACGCTACGGTGGACGACAATGGTGCCCTGACCAGCAACAAAGCACCGGAGATCAAAAGCAACTACTTCGGCAAGGATGGCTTATACGGACGGTGGAAGGGATCAGGATTCCTGTATAAGATCTCCGACCCGGAAGAAGAAACCGTGACTGTGACCGAGAAGATCGACGGCGTGGTTCATAAGACGTTCACGGCAATTCAAAATGGTGTATATCGCTTTGAACTGTCGGATGATATGCTGAACAGCTTTGAAAAGAACACCGCCCATACGCTGACCGTGGAAGCCACAGACGGAACGACCACCACCGTGCGGAGCTGCAAAGTGACCCGCATCCGATCTCCCGGCTACGTTGTGTATATCGGGAAGATCAAGGGCACTGCAGACGGACAGAGCTACTACTGGACCGAACGGAATGTTCTGGATGATCCTTACGACGAGAAGGCCGCCTTTATCCTTGACCCGGAACTGACGCTGGAAGCAAACGACATTTGTTCGTTCACCTTTACGGTGCCGGTCTCAAACCCGTACTATGACAAGCTGTTGCTGAAAAAACCGGTGATCAGCGTGGAAGAGGACGGGCACGAGATCTTTATGGGCTACATCACCGAGCTGAGCACGAACTTCAACCTCGATATCGATGTGACCTGTGCGAGCGAGCTGGGATATCTGCAGGAACGGCAGTGCCAGGTGAAAAACCAGTTCTACACGGTGGAAGAACTTGTGAAGCTGGCCCTTGCCGTGGAGGATGACCCTGCGGAGCACAGCGGATTCAAGGCAGAAGGCAAGGTGTTCCTGCCCGGAAGCATCACGGTGAAAAAGCCGGAGAGTGATACGGACAAGGAAACGGCCAGCGTGGGCGACTGCTGGGATGTGCTGACGAGCAATGTTGTGGGAAAATACGGAGGTTATCTGCGGCTGCACAAAGAAATCAAAATGGTGGACGGGGTGCGGGTCTACACAAGATATCTGGACTGTGTGGCAAAGCTGAACGACAAGACCGATCAGGTGATAAGGCTGGGGGATAACCTGCTGGACATCTCCTATTATCTCAAGGACAACGGCATTGTGAACTCGGTGAAGGCCATCGGATGGGCAAGCTGGAAGGAAGGTTTTCTGTTCTGGGAGACGACCCATACCCAGCAGCTCACGGCAGAGGCTTACAATGGGGAATCCATCAAGAAATACGGCCTGTGCCAGAAGACCATCACGGTGGAAGGAACGTCTTCTACGATTGACAGCCTTTACGAAAAAGCAAAGGACGAGCTGAAAAAGTACGGCGGGTCCGGCTTCAGCGGGAGCCTGCAGATCAACGCAGCAGACCTTGCGGATATTGGCGTGGATACCGACCGACTGGATTTCCTGAAGGAGACCTACGTGCTCTCGGAACCCCACGGCATAGAAAACTGGCTGCCCTGCACGAAGGAAGTGATCCCGCTGCATGAACTGGACGAAAAAGACTTTACCTTTGGCGAGACGACATCGAAGCTTTCGTCTTTACAAGCGGCAAACTTTGGAACGGCAGGCAAGGCGTGGAATGCCATTCAATCGACCATCGGATACCTGAACACCAAGTGAGGAGGCTCCATGTACCATTCTCTTATTATAAATGTGGATGATGACTACATCGACACCTGGGATGATTGGAAACTGATCCCTTCCTCCCGGCCGGTGATCGCGCCGCCCATTGAGCGGACAAAGTTTGCGACTGTGCCGGGCAGAGACGGTTCGCTGGATTACAGTCAGACCGTGCCGAAGCGGGCGACCTTCGATGACCGCACCGGAAAGATCGAATTCTACCTTGAGAACGACTACGAGGGCTGGGACTGGGAGACCGCATACACTACCATCTGCGAACGCCTGAAGGGCAAGCGGGTGCGGTTTGCACTGGAGGACAACCCCAGCCACTACTACGAGGGTCTTTTGTGGGTGAACCAGTTAAAGAGCGACAAGGGGCACTCGAAGATCACGCTGGAGTACCGACTGCACCCGACCATGCACACCCTGAAGGTGGAGGCCGTGGCGTTGAACGTCTACGAGCTGAAGCTGAACAGAGGCATGGAGTACCAGCTGCTGGTGGGCGTTGGGCCGACGAACACGTTTTACCGCAGGGTGAACGTAACGGCAGCGCCGAAGAACGTGGTGAAAATTACTCAAAATGGCACCATTCTGGCCCTGAAAAGGGGGACTGCCGTGGTAACAGCAGAGTGCGGCGGGGTGAAGGCCAAGTGCAGCGTGACTGTGGGAGAGTTTGAAACGTGTACCATTGAGCGCAATCTTAACGGTGTGGTTGAGACAAACCCGGTGGGCAGCATCGTGAAGGGCATGAGCTACCAGAACGTGTTTACCGTGGCGGACACGGAAAATTTTACGCTGGTACTGACTGCAATGCGCCTTGAGACGACGATTACATCGGGGGAAGATGGCTCGATGAACGTCACCGAAGAATGGGCCCCGGTGGATGCGGGCTGCATCGTCACGACAAAGGACGGTACGAGCGCAGAATTCAAAATGGCGTCGGTGACGGAAAATATCAAGATCACTGTGAATGCGACGGCAAAGCCTGTGGCGGCAATGCTGTGTGCAGATATCCTGCCTGTGGAGGTAAAGCCGCTGAAACAGGCAGATGGAAGATTCCGGCTTGAAACGTGAAAGGAAGGATGATCGTTGAGTTTGGAAGCCTATTCCATTTTGAAAAATGGAAACCAGAAGCTCTCGGAGCATTTCAAGGTGCGGGAGTTCTACTGTCGTGACGGAAGCGACCCGGTGTTTATCGACACTGCGCTTGTGGAGGTGCTGGAGAAGATCCGGGCGCACTTTGGCAAGCCGGTGACGATCACCAGCGGGTTCCGCACGGCGAGCTGGAACGCGAAACAGAAGAGCGCGGCGAAGTTCAGCCAGCATCTGTACGGCAAGGCGGCGGACATTCAGGTGCAGGGCATCAGCGTGGAGCAGGTGTATGCCTACGCGGACAAGCTGCTGGGCAATGCTGGCGGCTGCGGTATCTACCCGCCCGGTCTGGGACGCGCCAACGGCTGGGTGCATGTGGATGTGCGCAAGGCGAAAAGCCGGTGGAAGGGGTGAGCTCCGATGGAAAGCATCATTGCCGCCATCCTCAGCGGTGTTGTGACTCTGATCGGCGTACTGATCGCAAACTCGCGTTCCAATGCCGTGATGGAATACAAAATTGAGGAGCTGACCCGGGAAGTCCGCAAGCACAACGGTTTTGCGGAGAAGATCCCGGTCATCCAGAGAGACATTCAGGTGTTGAACCACAGAATGTCCGACATCGAAGTACATGAATATGAACACGAAAGGAGCGACATATGAATTTCAACATTACTGCAGGCACCATTGCACGTACCGCCGTTCTGCTGCTGGCTCTGACCAACCAGATGCTGAGCGCCATGGGCAAGAGCCCGCTTCCCATCGAGAGCACCACTGTGGAGCAGCTTGTGACGGCTGGCATCACGACCATCGCGGCACTGGTTGCATGGTGGAAGAACAACTCCTTTACGAAGGAAGCCATTGCAGCCGACAAGGAGTACGACCGCCTGAAGGCAAAGAGCGGGAAGTAAAAATGATATTTTGGGCAGGGCAGGAGCGGAAAATGTGATCCACACACGTATCCAACGCTGAATGTCTCTTCTACACTGCCTGAAAATAATTCATCTGGCACTCACCGAAGGCAGGAACTGTCTGTATAATTCAAAATGGAGTGACCGGTAAGATGAAGAAAGCCCCTGCAGCAATCGTTTATGGCTCTGAGTGGGAGCTGTGAGCGAAAGTTGCAGGGACTTTTATTTTTAGCATGAGAGGAGTGCTAAAGCGTGAAAAGAGGTTGACGGAACGTACATTGTTCGTACATTTTTAATAAAAAATTGCGTTGGCATGACGAAAATGTGAAAGGTCACAAATTGTTAATAAAGAATTGCAAAAAAAGTCTTGATTTTTCGGGTCAAGATGAGTACAATACACTTAGCACTCAGAGAAAAGGAGTGCTAAACAGCCGGAAGGGTGCACACAAGGCTTCCGGTTCATGGCAAAGTTTAAATTATATTTTATTATAGGAGGGCAAGAACTATGAAGATCATTCCTCTTGCAGACC
>OLRW01000941.1_pt1 | contig 20645 bp, 18 predicted proteins | sample 1672701 | NCBI WGS metagenome assembly OLRW01 (sample SAMEA3136715, study PRJEB25190) | human gut metagenome | biome: human gut; feature: human-associated habitat; material: faeces | place: Austria | collected 2013
ATCAACATTAACCTGTATGTCTGCAACTGAATTATATCTTGGTTCTCTCTGATTCATTAATTCAGTAATGTGTCTTACACTCATGTCATTATTTAAAATAGGTCTGTGTGTATGGTCTTTTACTCTTTCAAATACTGTTTCAGGTGTAGCCTTAAGCTGTACAATAACACTTCCAGTATTTAGTATTTCCACATTTTCATCTCTTAAAACAGCTCCTCCGCCGCAGGAAATAATTGTTTCTTTTTCTTCCTGTAAATCTCTTAAAGCCTGAGTTTCCAAATCTCTAAAATATTGCTCGCCATTTTCTGCAAAAATATCTTTTATTGCCATGCCTTCTTTTTCAACAATATACTGATCCACATCTACTTCCTTAAAACCTGTTATTCTTGATAAGGCATTGGATATTGTTGTTTTTCCTGTTCCCATAAAACCTATTAAAGCCACGTTGCAATCTATCTTTCCACTTTCTGAAGCTTTCAAAAGGAATCTAACCATTTCACATGGTGGCTGTCCCGGTGCAGATGCATTAACTCCTGCCCCAAATGTAACGACTGATCCTGTCATTCTTGTACAAATTCTTGTTACCGCTCCAAGCTCTCCCATTGACATTGTTATAATCGGCGCATTTAATTCTTTATTAGCTTTCTTTGAAGCATTTATTAATGTTTTAACATCAACTTTTTCTTTAGGCATTACTGCAATCTTGCAAATATCTGCCCCTGCTTCTTCCATTGTTTTCAATACATTGAATATATCTTTTTCTGATGGTGTGCCCTCAAAATGATGATTAGAACCAATAACCTTAACTCCGTTGCTTTTAATATCTAAAAGCAACTTGCAAATGTCCTTCCGGTCTTTATTTTCATATAACTCCACATCAATCATTGCCACATTGTATTTCTCAGATATTTCTGAAACATACTTGCAAAGTCTGCAATAATCATCAATATCAATACTCTTTTCTCCACCTTCATTTGATGTTCTATATGTATAAATAATTGGGATGTTTTTTAGATTATCATTGATAGCCTTAAGGCACTGTTCAAACTCAGTTTCGTCATTGTCCTTTACATCATAGAAATCTGCTCTCCATTCCACAACGTCAGGATTCATATTAGCAATCTTCTCTGCCTGTTCTTTTATTTCTTCTAAATCAGTTCCTGTTATCGGAACGCAAATCTTAGTTTGCTTATCACTTAATGTGATTCCTCTACACTCTAAAGTCTTCATTGGTACAAAGTCCTCCCTTTTTCGCATATACAAAGTATAAATTAGCAAAAGTTCTAAGTCAACCTTAAGGCCTTGGCTAATTTGTTTTATTGAGAAATCTTTCCTTGTTATTTCAAAAAATTTTGACCATATTATATTTGTGTTGTATTATTTAAACAGATATGATTACAGTAGGTTGTGAAAGTGAAAAACGAAACACAATCCGTATAATCAAAATGTCGACTTTTTTTACGTGTCGGCTTTATTTTTACATATTAGGAAAGGCGGATACAATTATGGGTTGTATATCAGAAATTACAGGACATACTAGACTTACCGGACTTCTTGGAAGCCCTGTTTCACACAGCAAATCTCCTTTAATGCATAACGAGGCATATAGACTTTTAGGTCTTGATTACGTTTATTTATGTTTTGATGTACCTGAAAATAATCTTCAGGTTGCTTTTGAAGGTCTTAAGAAATTAAATGTTGCAGGTTTTAACTGCACTATGCCTGACAAAACATTAATGAGCAAATTAGTTGATGAATTATCACCTGCCGCAAAAATAATCGGCGCAGTTAACACTGTTGTAAATGATAATGGCAAATTCGTCGGTCACAACACTGACGGAACAGGCTATATCCGTTCACTTCAGGATTGCGGTCACAATATTGTTGGCAAAAAAATGACACTTTTAGGTTCAGGCGGTGCTGCTTCATCTATTTGTGTTCAGGCAGCTTTAGACGGTGCCCGTGAAATTGATGTTTTAAGCATAAAAGATAACTTCTGGAGCAAAGCAGAAAAACTTGTAAGCGACATCAACGACAACACAGACTGTAAAGTAAACTTAATTGAAATGAACGACGATTCAATTGGTGAATCAGTTTTTTCAAGCGATATTCTTACAAATGCCACACCAATCGGAATGGCACCAAATACAGACGGATGCCTAGTAAAGGATTCTTCAATCTTAAGACCTGAATTAATAGTTTCAGACATAATCTATAATCCTTTAGAAACAAAACTATACAAGATGGCAAAAGAAAAAGGCTGTTCAGTATTCAACGGATTATATATGTTACTCTACCAAGGTGCAGAAGCATTCTTTCTTTGGACAGGCAAGGAAATGCCTACTGAAGAAATCAAAGCAAAGTACTTTGATTAGTGCAATAAAAACTTATTAAAAGTTTTTCAAAAAATAACAACCAGCTCAACGAAAGCACGCTACCGCTGCCCTCAGCTCGTAGTTGTACTAAGAATCTGTGACAGCTACACTGCCCCATCTTCTAAGGGCCGACGGCTTCTGAGCACTTTCTTTAGAGTTGGTTGTTCTTTTTTATATACTATTTCCAAGTTTTTACTGTGTTTTTTGAAGTTTCTTTCGCCATCTCCACAAAACAAATTTTTCCGGGATTCGTTTTAAGACTATCTGTATTTCTTCTTTTTTGTCTATTTTTTTGAGCATTACTGTTTGCACTCCTGCTCTATTGGCTCCCCATATGTCTGTGAAGATTTGATCGCCTAAAAATAGCGTATTCTTAGGTGTTGTTCCCATAAGTTCCATTGCTTTCCTGTAGTTTTTTGTGCTTGGCTTATGAGCATCAAATATGTATTTTGACTTCACTGCATATGCAAATGGCTCAACTCTTGGCTCTTGATTATTTGATATAAGACATGTATCTATTCCTAATTTATGTATTTTGTCAAACAATGCCACTATTTCTTCTGTGGCAGGTGCTCCGTGAGGAACCAATGTGTTGTCTATGTCTGAGATTATTCCTCTGATTCCCTGTTTGTAATACATTTCAAAATCAATATCATAAACTGAATCCAGGTACTCATTTGGGTAAAATCTTTCCAGCATTTTGTCTCCTTAAGTTTTATTTTAGTAATTTTTTCAATTCATCCATAAAGGTATTTACGTCCTTAAATTCCCTATATACAGATGCAAAACGCACATAGGCTACCTGATCAAGCTGTTTTAGTCTCTCCATTACAATCTCGCCAATAACCTGACTTGGAATTTCTTTCTTTTCCATGTTAAAAATAGTATTTTCAACATCTTCCACAGCCTGCACTATCTGGTCATATGATACCGGTCTTTTATGGCATGAGCGAAGTATTCCTGCCTCTATTTTTCCTCTGTCATATGGCTCTCTTATGTTTTCTTTTTTGATTACTATTAAAGGTATTGTTTCTACTTTTTCATATGTTGTAAAACGCTTGTTGCATTTCTCGCACTGACGTCTTCTTCTAATGGCATTGTTCTCTTCCGCCGGTCTTGAGTCTATAACTTTTGTATCATCTGTTCCACAATATGGACACTTCATTTCAATCCTCCGTACTTGTTAGTTCTTATAAGTTTTTACATATTTTCTTTTTAACTATTACATTCTTCTAACTAAAATGTTTTTACTACTAGATTATATGGAACTTTTATCCATAGGTCAAGAAATTTACACTTTTATTTTGTTTCTCACTTCTTTTTCATCAACTTTTACAAGAATTATGTCAGGTCCCACCTGAACAATACATTTAAATGGAATTACATATTCAAAATCACTGCACACAAGACCACACCATTTTCCCGGTCCCGGAACTATTATTGCTTCAATACAGCCTGTACAAATATCAAACTCTATGTCATCTGCACAACCTAATATTTTGCAGTTGCAAGTATTTATAACTTCTTTTTGTTTCAATTCTTCTATACGCATTATGATTGAACAATTTCACCCTTTTCTTTAGTATATACAGATTCTTATAATTGGTTCCTGATTTTATTACTCCATATATTTCTTCATTGCCTTCAGTGCGTTCTTTTCAAGTCTGCTAACCTGTGCCTGGCTTATGCCAATTTCATCTGCTATTTCCATTTGTGTTTTTCCATTAAAGAATCTCATATCTATTATTTTTCGTTCTCTTTCACTTAAGCCTTTTAATGCCTCATTTAAAACTATATTCTCTACCCATTTTTCTTCTTTATTCTTTTTGTCACTTATCTGGTCCATTACATATAAGGTATCCCCACCCTGGTCGTATACAGGATCATATAGAGACACCGGGCTTTGGATTGCGTCAAGGGCATACACCACATCTTCAGGTTCCACTCCTATCTCTTTTGCAACTTCTACCACAGTAGGCTCCCTGTGAGTAGTTTTTATTATATTTTCTTTACAATATATTGCTTTGTAGGCAATGTCCTTTATGGAACGACTTACCCTGATTGCTGCATTATCTCTTAAATATCTTTTTAATTCGCCCGAAATCATCGGCACGGCATAAGTAGAAAATTTCACATTTAATGTATCGTCAAAATTGTCTACTGCCTTAATCAAACCTATGCAGCCTATCTGGAACAGGTCATCCACATTCTCATTGCTATTAGAAAATCTTTGCAAAATGCTTAAAACCAGTCTTAAATTTCCTCTTATATATTTTTCTCTCGCAACTTCATTTCCTTTCTTTATTTCTTTAAATAATTCCTTCTTCTCGTCCTCTGTTAACAAAGGTAATTTTGATGTATTTACTCCGCATATTTCTACTTTAAAAAGAGCCATATATTCCCCCGCAATTACAAATCTATAGATATTTTTTTTATTAAAAACCCGATTATTTTCATTTTTTAAAATAATCCACTTTTCAAAAATCTAATAATTATATTTATATCTATCTTTTATAATTGCCTAAAATATGGCTCTTTATTCAAAAACTTCTATTCGAATTTTAAAATTTCTCTTTTCAAACGTTTTATTATTTTCTTTTCAAGTCGTGAAATATATGATTGAGATATACCTAGGGAATCTGCAACTTCTTTTTGTGTCATTTCTTCCCCATCTTTGTTGTTTAACCCATAACGCATTTCAACTATGACTTTTTCCCTATGGTTTAGCTTTTCTATGGCTTTGTATAAAAGTTTCTTTTCCACTTCACTTTCAATCCCTTTAGAAATCACATCTTCATCTGTTCCCAAAATATCTGAAAGCAGTAATTCATTGCCGTCCCAGTCCACATTTAAAGGCTCATCAATTGATACTTCAAGCTTTGTTTTGTTGGTTTTTCGTAAATACATTAATATTTCATTTTCAATACATCTTGAAGCATAAGTTGCAAGTTTTATGTTTTTGTCCGGCTTAAAAGTGTTTATTCCCTTAATCAAACCTATTGTACCTATGGAGATTAAATCTTCCACTCCAACTCCTGTATTGTCGAATTTCTTTGCTATGTATACTACAAGTCTTAGATTATGTTCAATAAGCATAGACTTGGCTTCCTCATCATTGTTTTCTATTAAATTCTTTATGCACTCTCCCTCTCTGTCCGTGCTAAGTGGTGCAGGAAGAATATCATTACCTCCTATATAATGTATTCCACCCTCCCTTTTTATAATCATTCCCTGCAAAAAGGAAAATTTCATTTCATTTGTTTTCATTTCACGATTAATTAACATACCTTACTCCCCTTTTAATATTTTAGGATGCAATATTAACTGATACCGGTTATTTCCACCAAAACTTCCTTTATGGATTCCTATTATGGGCTTTTCCACCGTTCTGCCATTTACAATCATATTGTCTGCCACAAAAGCCCTCATTAGTCCTCTCTCTTTTCCAACAGAATTATAAGGTACAAGCAAAATTTTATCCGGAATCTTTTTCAATTCTTCTGCCTGTATAACTGACACCGGTTTTCCTGTTATGGGTTCCGTAAGACTGTTCCCCGTGTCTGCCAGACCTATTACATTAATTCTGTTTCCATCAACCAATAATGTTACCTGATAAAGAGATGTAATTGATACATCTTTCTGACTTCTTTTAACCAAAACAACTAAAAATATTTCTATAAAAAACACAAGCAAAATAGTTTTTGTTACATTTATACCATCTACCCTGTTTTCACAGTAGTATGCATTGACAGCACCGCTTAAAATAAAGGTAATTATGTATATAATAATCATGTTTCTTGTCATTGTAACTGCATTGTATTTTCCATATGCAATTAGCTCCATAACATAAACTATCACAACATAAGTTAAAACTATTTTTAACGGTTTTGTAAGGTCTTCCCCTATACCTTTTTGAAATATTCCTATACTTTTTTGATATATTTCCATGCCTTCCGTAATCATAACTATTGTTGCATATGTTGCCCCAATTATGGCCGATACAATGGTTCTATATATTTTTTTGTTGTTTTTTATAATTATTCCTGTCAAAAAAAGCACAAAAAAATCCATAAGGAAATTAAAGCTGAAATAAACATCTAAATAAATGTCTTGTTCCATTGCTTACTCCTTATGGATTTTATTATAGTTATTCTGTTATAAAAAGTCCGTCGAAGTATGTTTAGAATACTTCAAAATTGTTCGACAGCCTATTACTTTTTCTGTAAAAATTCAGGAATCTTAATAGGTCTTTCTTCAACTGTACCATGAGGTGCTGTTGCTACATTTCTTGTGTAGTCAGTCATTGGTGTTGTTGATGTTTTAGGCTTTGCTACTGTTGATGCAAATGGGTTTGTCTTCATCTTTGTTGAGAATGAAGTCTTTTCTGTAGCAGGTTCACCTATACCTGTAGCCATAACTGTAATAGAACATTCATCAGGATATGTATCCTCATATCTAACACCGAAGATAATATTTGCATCTTCACCTGCAAGTTCCTGTACATAGCTTGCTGCTTCATTAGCTTCAAATAAGCTTACATCACCTGTAATGTTAATGATAACGTTCTTAGCTCCGTTAATTGTTGTTTCAAGAAGTGGAGATGTAACAGCCTGCTGAACTGCTTCTGCTGCCTTCTCGTCACCGCTTGCTTCACCAATACCAATATGAGCGATTCCTGCATCTCTCATTACTGTCTGAACGTCAGCAAAGTCAAGGTTAATTAATGCTGGTACGTTAATTAAGTCTGTAATACCCTGAACTGACTGCTGTAAAACTTCATCAGCCTTCTTTAAAGCTTCCGGCATAGTTGTTCTCTTATCTACGATTTCAAGTAACTTATCGTTTGGAATTACAATAAGTGTATCTACGTTTTCTTTTAATCTTTCAATACCTGAAATGGCATTGTTCATACGTGTCTTTGCTTCAAATCTGAAAGGCTTAGTAACAACACCTACTGTAAGAGCTCCCTGTTCCTTAGCAACACGTGCTACTACAGGAGCTGCACCTGTTCCTGTTCCGCCTCCCATACCGCAAGTTACGAATACCATGTCAGCACCCTTTAATAACTGTGCGATTTCTTCTACGTTCTCTTCTGCTGCAGCTTCACCAACTTCAGGCTTAGCTCCTGCTCCAAGACCTTTAGTAATCTTTTCACCAATCTGTAATGTTGATGGTGCTTTACTTCTCTTAAGCACCTGAGCATCTGAGTTAACTGAAATAAATTCAACTCCTCCGATATTCTCATCTATCATTCTATTAACGGCATTATTTCCTGCTCCACCTACACCTACAACTATAATCTTTGCAACTGCTTCACTTTCGTTTGTAGTAATCTCTAACAAGGTTTTATCCTCCTTTGTCCATATTCTTTCTTAATTTATTTTACATATTTTCATACTGAGATATAGTATTACTTATTTACATATAGTAATATAATATAATTCTTTGAGAAAAATATCAACAGTAAATTTTTATTTTTTGTTATTTTTTGTTTTAGTATTTTTAGATTTTGTAGTTTCCTGCTCTTTTTTCAGTGTATAACTTCCATCTGTACTAACCCATTTCATATTAAGTGTTCCCTTATATTTGGAAGCATTCTTATACAAATCATTAAAGTCGCTCAATTTTTTATCAAGATTGTTATTTTTTCCCAATTGAACTTTAAGGTCTTTGATATACATTGTTATTTCGCAGTTCCTGTTAATGTCTATTTTCTTAGGCTTTAACTTATATGCATCTAATTCCTTAAACATATTAGTAAGTGCCGGTATGTCACCTTTGTTTCCAGTTTCAAGTACATTGTACATTGAAGCTTTCTTAATATCCAAACCTGTTATTATGGGAATGTCTTTAGGTTTTACGGCTGTTATCTTTAGAACTTTTCCATCTTCGTCAACCTGATAAAAGCTATTATATATCTTAATGTATCCTTTTAGTTTCTTTTCGTAAGAAATTATTTTAACTTTCATTGGATTTTGCATTTTTACGGTGTATTCTTCAAACAAGTCAATGTTTTCACTTTTTCCTATTTTGTTTTTTATCCAAAACAAAAGTGTATTATCTATTTTTTTTGCATTAAGATATGCCTTTACTTCTTCTGCCGAATATTGTTGTAAATCAGAAGAATAGCTTACATCTTTCAATGCAAAGCCATAAACACATACGATAGCTATCACCGCTATAATCGGAATCAATATTAGAAGTTTTTTAACACTTTTTTTCAGTTTTCTCTTCTTTTTTCTTTTCATATAATTTCTCCTTTGATAATACATTTTTTATATTATCGGATTTTCTTTACACTTTTTGAAACCGAAAAAACCAATCCCATTTCTGCCATCAGAAATACAAGGGACGTACCTCCGTAACTTATAAACGGCAATGACACACCTGTGTTAGGCATACTGTTTGTTACAACTGCAATGTTTAAAACTACCTGCATTGAAATCTGAGCCATAACCCCAATTACAATCATTGAACCGAAAAGGTTAGGTGCATTACACGCTACCACTCTCATTCTTCTAATCATAAATATAAACAGAAGAATGATACATATCGCTCCAAAAATTCCTAACTCTTCACATATAATTGAAAAAATCATATCGTTAGTTGCTTCCGGAACAAATCCAAGCTTCTGTGCACTATTTCCAAGTCCCTTTCCAAAAAGTCCACCTGAACCTATGGCATACAAGCCCTGCATTACCTGATATCCGCCGGAATCTGCATATTCTTCAGGATTAAGCCATACCATAATACGTGAAAATCTAAAGCCTTTTCCCATCGCGGCTCCCGCAATCAGAATAACCACAAGGAAAAGTCCTCCAAGTGCCACAAGGGATAAAGCAAACTTCTTATCTGCTCCGGCAATAATTATCATTATAGCTCCGATGCCAAAAATAATAATTGCAGAACTTAGGTTAGAAGTTATTCCCACAATCAAAACACCGCCTATAATTGCAGGTGCGTAAATTTGATAACATATTCTCACATTTCTAAGAGCATGAACACCACATTTAGAAAGCATATATGCAGTCATAAGAATAACTCCGATTTTGACTACTTCTGCCGGCTGGAACTGTAACGATCCAACACCTACCCATCTTTTGGCGCCATGATTTTCAATTCCAATAGGTGACAAAACCAAAAATACTGTAATCAATGAGCCCATATATGCGTATTTTGCAAAGTTCCTCCAACGTCTGTAATCTATAATTGTACAAAATCCCATTGGAAGTAAACCTACGGCTGTGGAAAATACCTGTCTTCTCAGAAAATAAAATGAGTTTCCATAAGAAGTTAATGCCACATACGAGCTTGCGCTATAAAGTAAAACATATCCCAACAGCATAATAAAAATCCATACAAACAACAGGCTATAATCAAAATAACCTCTTGCTCTTCTTACCGGCTTTTTTTCAGGTTCAGTTTTTGTTGTTTCCAATTCTTCCATTGTTGCCACAGCAAAATCTCCTTTCTTTTTATGTCAGGATATCTTCTAAATTCATTATTTTTCACACATTGCTCTTACATATTCCTTGAACATATCTCCACGCTGTTCATAATTGTCAAACATTCCCCAGCTTGCACATGCAGGTGACAATAATACTGCATCTCCCGGTTTTGCATTCTTAGCACATTCATCAACTGCTTCTTTAAGTGATTCAGTAAATATAATGTTAGTAAATCCGTGTTTTTTAACTGTATCCGCAATCTGTTCTGCCGTTTGACCAAGTAAAACAAGGCACTTAACCTTATCTCCAAAAGCTTCTGCCCAATCATCAAATGAAACCTTCTTGTCATATCCTCCTGCAATAAGAATTGTAGGTCTTGACATAGCTTCAATAGCCTTAATTGACGCATCTGTGTTTGTACCCTTTGAGTCATTATAATAAATTACATCATTTATTGTTTCCACATATTCTATTCTATGTGGTACAGCCTTAAACTTTCTAATTGTTTCTCTTATAATATCAACAGGTACATCCATATTAATAGAAATAGCAATTGCTGCCATAATATTTTCAACATTATGAATTCCAACAAGTGTTGTATCTTCTGTTGTTGTTACAAATGTTTCTTTTTCCCCATCTGCATAAATTATGTTCTTTCCTTCAAGATAAACACCAGGATTAACTTTCTGCTTACTGCTAAACCAAATAATTCTGTTAGTAAGTTTTCCTGCATATTCTCTCAAAATAGGATCTTCATAATTTAAAACTATAGGCTGATTGCTGTCCTGATTCTTTGCAATACTCATTTTTACATCTGTATAACATTCCATTGTATAATGTCTGTTAAGATGATCAGGTGTAATATTTAAAACAGCACTTACATCAGGCTTAAATGTATGTATTGTTTCTAACTGGAAGCTACTGATTTCGGCAACTGTAACTGTATCATCAGTTGAATCAAATGCTGTTGTTGTATATGGATTTCCAATGTTTCCAACAACATCAACCTTATCATAATAATTAGCCATAATCTCGCCAACTAAAGCTGTTGTAGTTGTCTTTCCGTTAGTTCCTGTAATTGCTGCAAGCTTTCCTTTTCCAATTACATAAGCAAGTTCAATTTCACCCCAAATTGGAACTCCTGCCTCTTTTACTCTTAAAACAAAAGGTGCATCAATAGCTATTCCCGGACTTAAAACCATCATATCTATTTCATTAATAACGCTATCTTCAAGTTCTCCTAAAATAACTTTTACATCTTCTTTATTTTCAAGTTTGTTTAAAACATCCTCTTCTTTAAGCTTATCGTTACCATCATAAATAATAACTTCTGCTCCAACTTTCTTTAATAAATCAGTTGCTCCTATTCCGCTTTTTCCTGAACCTGCAACTAAAACCTTTTGTGTTTTCCAATCCATGACTTGTTCGACCTTTCTTTTATAATCCTAAATATCCAATTAAACACAATATTGCTGTTATAACAGCAAATGCTGCAACAACCTGTGTTTCTGTGTAACCACTTTCCTGGAAGTGATGATGAAGAGGTGCCATCTTAAATATTCTTCTTCCCTCTCCGTATTTTTTCTTTGTATATTTAAACCATGTTACCTGCATCATAACTGAAATAACTTCAATTAAATAAATGAATGCCACAATAACAATAAATATAGGCATTTTTAATACAAATGCAATGGCTGCAACATATCCACCCAGTGCTAATGAACCTGTATCTCCCATAAATACTCTTGCCGGATATACATTATATAAGAAAAATCCCATTAACGCCCCTACAAAAGCTGCTGAAATAGGTTCTAACCCAGTTCCAATTGAAACCATTGTAAAGAATACTGCAATAATAATTGTTACGCTTGTTGCAAGTCCATCAAGTCCGTCTGTAAAGTTTGCTCCGTTAACAGTTCCAATAACTGCAATAAATAAGAATATTACAAATAACCATGTTGGCATTGTAATTTCATATCCGCCTGTAAACGGAATTATTGTTGATGTACCAATATATTTTATCATATATACACAAAAAACTGCTGTTACAACAACCTGCAATGAAAATTTTTGTATTTCCGTAAGTCCAAGATTTCTCTTTTTTACGACTTTTATATAATCATCTATAAAACCAATAAGACCAAATCCAACTGTCATAAAAAGAACAGGTGCTATCTTAGTATTCTTTTCCACTATCATAAAAATCAAAGATGTTACAATAACTCCTGCCAATATAATCATTCCACCCATTGTAGGTGTTCCTGTTTTGCTCTGGTGAGATTTTGGTCCTACCTCTCTAATATATTGTCCAAATTTCATTTTTTTCAAAATCGGAATTACTATCGGACATAATATTACGCTTACTGCAAATGAAATAATAATTGCCATAATAATTGTTGTACTTGTACTCATTTTATTCTCCTTGTTTCTCTCCTTCCAATAAATAAGGAAGTATATTTTTGTATAACTGACTGATAAGTGGCGCTGCCACCTGTCCGCCATAATAAATACCTTTTGGTTCATCAATAATAGCCATTGCTATTACTTTCGGCTTATCTGCCGGAGCAAAACTCATATATGAAGCTATGTATCTGCCTGAACCTCTTGGTAACTTTTGTGATGTTGCTGTTTTTCCACCAACCTTAAAACCGGGAACCTGACCTTTACTTCCGGTTCCTTCTGAAACAACTTTTTCAAGTATAAACTTCATTGTTTCTGATGTGTTTTTGGAAATAACATTACTCTGACTTTTATATTGAAACTTTTCAACTAATTTATTGTCAGCATTTTCAGCCTTTACGGCAAAATGAGGTGTTACCAATGTTCCTCCATTTACCACCGCACTTGCAGCAACTAAATACTGCATTGGTGTTATCTGAAAAGACTGTCCAAAAGACATTGTGGCAAGTTCCACTTCTCCCACATTCTGAATCTTGTGGATTATTGTGGATGCCTCACCCGGAATATCTATTCCTGTTCTATTTAAAAGCCCTAGTTTTCCAAGAGATTTGTAGAAGTTCTTTGCTCCTACTTTTAAGCCAACCTCTATGAAAACCGGATTACAGGAGTTCATTGTTCCATGTAAAAAATCCTCACTTCCATGACCTGTGATTTTGTGGCATCTAATCTTTCTGTCCTCTACTATCTTGAATCCCGGGCAGTTAAACTTTGAGTCTATTGTTACGGCTCCTTCTTCCAAAGCTGCTGTTGCGGTTACAACTTTAAAAGTTGAACCTGGTTCATAAGTGTCATTGATGCACTGATTTCTCCACATCTTATTTAACAGCTTCTGCTTTTCTTTAGCCGATATATTATTATCTGTTTCATAATTTAACTTATATGGATTATTCAAATCAAATTCCGGAACATTAACCATTGCCAAAATCTCTCCATTGTTAGGATTCATTACAATTATTGATACATAATTGGCCTGCTTGGCTTTTAAGGCATTGTAAGCTATCTGCTCTGAATACTTTTGAATATTTACATCTATGCTTGTCGTCAGACTGTTTCCGCTTACAGGTTCAACTCTTTGTTCCAAAGCCTTCTCCTGTTCAACACCTCTGGAATCTGTTGGTGTAAGAATCAGTCCGTCTGTTCCCTTTAAGTATTTGTCATATTTAATTTCAAGTCCAATTATACCTTGATTATCGGCTCCTGTAAAACCCAAAACTTTAGATGCCAGACTTGAATAAGGATAATACCTTTTATAATCTTCGTCAACCTTTACACCGGAAAGATTATAATTTCTTATGGCATCGCCTTTTTCTTTAGGCACATTGGATTTTATTTTTTCCCTTGAACTTCTTTTTGTGACTTTTTTGCGCACCTCTTTTTCGGTCATTTCCAGCTCTTTTGCAAGAATTTCAATAACCTTTTCAGTTTCCTTAACCTGATTATATATAACGGATATTGTGCAAACAGTCTTGTTACTTGCTATAACCTTTCCGTTTCTATCAAGTATCTCTCCACGTGGTGCTTTAATCTTTCTTTCTCTTTCCTGAATTTCAAGAGCCTTAGCTCCGTAATATTCTGACTTGTATACCATTAAATATATTAGCTTTCCTATTACAATAATGCAAATAGAAATTATAAAAGCCATATATATCATAAGCATTTTTCGGTTTATTGTTTTAACTGTATGCACTTGTGGGCCTCTATAAAGACATTTATTATAACTTATTCTTTATAGCTGCCCACAATTACACTTTAAATATATTAACTTAATTAATCTTCTTTGCTCTTCTTCACTAATGAACCATCATCGCCTTCTATTATTCCATCTGAATAAAATTCTGTTTCAAGGTTCTGTTTCTTAGCTTTCTTTTCTATCTTTTCAGTTTTTTCAACACCTAAGTATGGTAAAACCTGTTTCATTATGTCAGTCCACAATTCCGTGTTATAAGCTGTTGCCTGTGGGTCTTTTTTAGGTGTATCCATAAGTGTATAACATACTACCTGTGGATTTTCACAAGGTACACAACCTAAGAACGACAAAATATATTGGTTCTTTAATCTTCCTTTGCCTTTTCCCGATGTATCAACCTTTTCGGCAGTTCCTGTTTTACCACCGACTGTATATCCACTTATTGCGGCTGTTGAACCTGTACCATCAGTTACAACAGATCTTAAACATTCTTTTATATAATCAGATGTTTCTTTTGTAATTGTCTGCTTAACCAAAGTCTTTGAGTAGTTCTTTACAAGCTGATTGTCTGATGTTACAACCTGCTTTACAACTCTTGGTTCGTAGTAATAACCACCATTAATTAATGATGAAAATCCTGAAACCATCTGAATCATATTTACTGTAAAGTTCTGTCCAAATGAGTTAGTTGCAAGTGTTGATGAACCCATATCTGTTCCATATACCAGTCCTCTTGTTTCATTTGGAAGATCAATTCCTGTCTTTGTGCCAAAGCCAAATCTTTCCTGATACTTGACAAATTTCTTTGCACCAAGTAATTTTCCTATATGCATCATATAGTCATTACATGATTCTGCAATGGCTTCCTTAACTGTTATTGTTCCGTGTCCGTCAACTTTATGGCATTTAATTGTAAAGCCACCAACTTTTTCCTGACCATCACAGGTAAATGTTGATTTTCTGTTTATTTTTCCTTCCTCAAAAGCTGCCGCCACTGTAAAAGGCTTAGCAGTTGAACCCGGTTCGTAAGAGTCTGTTATACAGTAGTTATTCCATATGCTGTTTAATTTTTCTGACTGTTTCTTTTGTGACATTGACGAAATCTGTGCTTCTGTATAATAATCTTCTAAATTATATGGATCATTCAAATCAAAAGTAGTATCATCTGCCATTGCCAAAATTTCCCCATTGTTAGGATTTGCAATAACAACTGAAATTCTCTTTGGACTGTATTTTTTCATATATTTCTTTATAGATTTCTGAACAATACGCTGAATGTTCATATCTATCGAAGAAACAATATTGTCTCCATCTTTTGCATCCTTAATTACTGTTTCCATATTATTATCGGAATCCATATAACCGTACTCTCTTCCATCTGTCCCCTGAAGAAAGCTGTTATAGCTGCTTTCAATTCCGATTGTGGCACTATTATCACTGTTTGCAAAACCTAATAGTGAACATGCCAGATTATTATACGGATACATTCTCTTGTATTTCTTTTCAAACCAAACACCTTTGGTATTCTGAACTGTGGTTTCCTCTTCTTTTGTATCTGCATATTCGTAATTAAGATAACTTTCAAACTTTTGAATATCCTTATACTCAAGGTTCTTCTTTGCAACCCAATAGCTGTTATTTTTTCTTTCTTTGATTGCTGTTCGAAGGTCATCTTCATTAAAATCAAAATACTTTACTAATGCATTAACTGTTGGCGTAAGGTATTTTTCATTGCTCATTACTACTTTAGAGTCTATTATAAGATTGTATACCATAACGCTTGTTGCCAATACATTGCCGTTTCTGTCCTTTATGTCTCCTCTTTTATAAGGGATGGTCTTGCTTGTAAAGCTTTGCTGTTCTAAAACTTTTATTGAATAGTTATCTCCCTTTGCCACATTAAGGTAAGCTATTCTTGTACACAATGCAAATAAAGCTAGTACTACAATCCAAAATAGTATTCCTAGCTTTTTGTACATTTGCTTATCAAATTTTAACCTTGGTTTTCTTCTTCTAACTCTTCTCTCACTCATAACTATTTATTAGGTATATCCCCATACTGAACTGTATAACCTCCATCACTTAATTTGTACTTGGAGATTTGGTCATCTGTAGCCTGCTTCATTCCTAACTTATTTGTAGCCATCTTGTAAATATTGTCAGTATCTATGTAGCTGTTAATTGAGTAATTTAAAGCATCATTCTGTGACTGAACTGTACTAATCTGACCTTTTAATGTTGCTATGTTTGTTCTTGTTTCTGATATGTCTGACTGAATATTTAAGTAACATACACACATTATAAGGCAAACTGCTGATACGATTGCAAGGAATGCTACATATGGTGCATTCATTATTTTTGCGTATTCTCTTGCTCTTATCTGTCTTTCATTTTCCTGTACTCTTTTTCCGTCAACATATACTCTTCTATCTCTATCCGGATTAAGTTTTCTTACGGTATTTCCGTCCACATATTCTCTTCCGTAATTACTTCTTCTTACCTGATTCATTTTTTAACGCCTTTCAAAAATTCTTAATTTTGAACTCTTTGATCTCTTATTCTCTGTCATTTCTTCTTCTGAAGGAATAATTGGTTTTCTTGTTATTACTTTTCCTTTTGAAACTTTTCCACATACACAAACCGGAAAATCAGGTGGACATGTACAAGGATTCTCATTCTCCCTGAATTTAATCTTTGTAATCCTATCCTCTAATGAGTGGAATGTTATCACACAGATTCTTCCACCCGGATTCAAATGATCAATCATTGTATCCAAAGATTCTTTTAAAACTGTAAGTTCCTGATTTACTTCTATTCTGATAGCCTGAAAAGTCTTCTTTGCAGGATGTCCGCCTTTCGCCTGAAACTTCATTGGTATTGAAGCCTTTATAATCTCGCTTAGTTCTGCTGTTGTCTCCAATGGTTTTTCTTTTCTTGCCATAACTATGTGCTTAGCTATATTCTTTGCAAACTTATCCTCGCCATAATCTCTTATTATTCTAAAAAGTTCGTTTTCGCTATAATTATTAACAATATCTGCTGCTGTTTTGTTCTGTCTCTGATCCATTCTCATATCAAGAGGAGCGTCTGACTTGTATGAAAAACCTCTCTCCAAATTGTCTAACTGATATGAAGAAACTCCTAAATCTAATACGATTCCATCGACTTTCTCTATTCCCAAATCCTTTAGGATTGTGTCAATCTCACAATAGTTACTTCTAACTAATGTAATCTTGTCCTCAAATTCCTTTAAGCGTTCTCTGGCAGCTTCTAATGCTTCTCCGTCCTGATCTATTCCGATTAATCTGCCCTTGTCTGACAATCTCTTACATATTTCGTAAGAATGTCCGCCACCGCCTAATGTTCCGTCTACATATATTCCATCAGGATTTATATTTAAGCCATCAATGGTTTCGTTTAATAATACTGATACATGTTTGAAATCCATGTTTGACCTTCTTTCTGTTTTATTATTCTTAACTCTCGCGCCTTTATGCTGTTGCACTTCTAATTCAGCCTCAAAACTAAATGTTATCTTAAATGCAATTTTAAAATGCTATTTTTAAGTTTATCTTCTTTTTATTCTTTATTGGTCTTTAAATTCCCAACTCTGCCATATAAGATGCAAGGTCTTCTATCTTTTCTTCTACGTCGTCTCCTTCAAGGTATGACATCATCTGTTCATTCCACTTATCACTGTTCCAAATTTCAAGTCTGTCGCCAACACCAACCCAAACAACTTCTTTGTCTAAGTTTCCAAACTTTCTTAAAACTGCCGGCATAAGCACTCGTCCCAACTTATCTGTCTCTAATTCTGATGCTCCTGCAAGAAAGAAACGGTTAAAATCTCTAACTTTTCTGTCTGCAAATGGTAAACTGCTAAGTTTCTCTTCTAAAGCATGCCAAGCTTCTTTTGAGTACGCAAAAAGACAGCCATCGAGTCCCCTGGTTACAACTACGCTTGTACCAAGTTCTTCTCTGAACTTTGCAGGGACGATTGTTCTTCCCTTAGTATCCATTTTTTGTGTGTACTCTCCTGTAAACAAAAAACTCACCTACTTTTTTCCGAAAAGCAGTAATTTTTACCACTTTTTACCACTAATTGACATCAATTTACCACTCATAAGGAAATTTTATACTATTTCAGGGATTATTGCAACCCCTTTTTTGATGGTTTTACACTGTTCTTTTCCTTGTTTTATGGGGATATTGGGATTTTCTTGATATTTGGTGGTAAAAGGTGGTAATGATGTGGTTGGATTGTGGCGGATGTGGAAATTAAGAAATGTTTTATGGATGGGATTAGGTGGTGATGTGGAAAATGGAAGAATGTGGTGCCCTTCTGAACTTGTTGCCATAATTCAAGCTTTTACTTGTCTACCCCACACGGACAACTTTCAGCGAAGTATGAGGTAATAACTAAGTTTGTTGCTATTCAAGTTTTTACATATTTGCCCCATATGAACAGTTTGCGGCGGAATATGGGGTATTTTCTAAGCTTGTTACCATTCAAGCTTTTACATATCTGCCCCATACGGACTGCATTCGTCTGGGTATGGGGTATTTTTCCAGGCTTTGTACCATATACTCTTATTTTTCTCCATATGGTACAAGCTTTCAATGATTTGAGAATGACAATTCTAGAATCTGTACCATATACGTAAAAAAATTCTTATATGGTACAGATTTAAAGCACTTCAAGAACTATAATCTTGCGATTTGTACCATATTAATCAAATTCCCTACATATGGTACAAATAGAAACAACTTCAGCGAGCCAAAAAGCAATATTTGTACCATACAAGCAAAAAATTTATTATATGGTACAGATTAAAGAATATTTGTTTGTTACAAGCCTAATATCTGTACCATATGTTCAAAAATGTTCCTGTATGGTACAAATTCAATATTCCGGCAGTTTTCTATCGAAGAAATAATATATTTCACTACCTCTAAACTTATATTTCTTCCCATTTATGCCAGAATATAAACAATGTTCTACCACACAACCACTTGTTTCCTGTCTTACCGCCAAAAGAAAAAGAACCCCGATTATTCTTCTGAACAATCAAGGTTCTAATTCTTTAAATCTTTACTTTTCCCTTTATACCCTCTTTTTCTATACTCTCTTCTCTTTTTTATCTCTCTTCTTTTAGCTTTTTTCCCCTTCTACGCCATCTTTTCTTGTTTTCTTATCTTTACTCTTTTAACTACGACTACTACTGCTGCAACCACTGCCAACACCAGTGACAATGCCTGAGATACCGGCCAGCCTGTTACCGGCATTATAAGTTGGTCTGTTCTAAAGCCTTCTATTACAAATCTGCCGATTCCGTATCCAAAGAGATACCAGAGAAAGACTTCTCCATCAAACTTTTTCTTTTTTCTGAATATTAGCATTAATATTAATACCATCAGGTTCCACACTGATTCGTAAAGGAATGTTGGCTGTACCTGAATATAACCAATCTCTGACAAATCCATTCCCTTAAGGTTTTCCATTCCGATTCTTACAGCATCAGGTACCTGATTTATGCTATAATTATCGTCAAAAAATATCCTCATCATAAAAGGATTCTTGCTTGTGGCAACCTGACCGAACGCTTCTCTGTTAAAGAAGTTTCCCCATCTTCCAATTATCTGACCAATAATCAATCCTAAAACTGCTGAGTCAGCCACCTTGAAAAATGAGATTTTTTTAATTTTTGTATAGACAATACACGTAATTACTCCGGCTATTACTCCACCGTAAATTGCAAGTCCACCTTCTCTAATATTAATTATTTCAGAAGGATGTGCACTGTAGTAATCCCAACTAAAAGCTACATAATATAGTCTTGCCCCGATTACGCTAAAAATAATTGCATACATTGCAAAATCTATATACAAATTATAATCCTGACCTGATGACTTGGCATCATAACATACAAGTGCAATTCCTGCTAACATTCCAAATGCAATAATAACTCCATAAAAAGCTATATCAACGCCAAATAAACTAAATGACTTTGGAAGATTATTTAATGAAATATGCAAATTAGGAAATTCAATTGATGTTGTTGCTAACAAATTTAAATTCATTATTGTGTCCTCTCTTTATACGCTCATTTACTTTAACTATGAAATTATACCACATTTATTTTTATAATAATACAGCCTTATGAGATACTTATTGAATTTATTTTATTTTTTAGAATTTTCTTCGCAATGCTTTTTTGATTTTAATTTTTGTAACATATTACTTTTTACGGAAATACTTTGTTAGAAATACTTCTTTATTTTATTGAGGGTTTTTCAAAAATATGTTAAACTATCATTTGGTATTTACAATTGATTTATGTATAGCCAATAATAATTTTATATATATAACTAAAGATTGGAGGATTCTAATTATGAAATTAGGTATTGTTGGACTACCAAATGTAGGAAAAAGTACTTTATTTAATTCACTAACTAAAGCAGGTGCTGAATCTGCTAACTATCCATTCTGTACAATTGATCCTAACGTAGGCGTTGTTGCAGTTCCGGATGAAAGAATCGATAAGCTCACAGCTTTATATAATTCAAAAAAAACTATCCCTGCTGTTATCGAATTTGTTGACATTGCAGGTTTGGTCAAGGGTGCATCTAAGGGTGAAGGTTTAGGAAACCAGTTTCTTGCCAACATTCGTGAAG
>OLRW01000959.1_pt1 | contig 20410 bp, 13 predicted proteins | sample 1672701 | NCBI WGS metagenome assembly OLRW01 (sample SAMEA3136715, study PRJEB25190) | human gut metagenome | biome: human gut; feature: human-associated habitat; material: faeces | place: Austria | collected 2013
TAAAATGCCGGATAGCTGCCTTTGGCAAGCATTTCGCCGTTCTGCACAATTTCATAACGCACCTTCAGATGCGAAAGATCAAGCGTATGATAGCGATTTGCCAGAACCCATACTGTTTCGCCTGTATATGGATTTTTCACCTGTTCAATCGTTACCGGGGACTGCCCGTTTCTCACCTCATATGCGCCCGGTTTATAGGAAAGGTCGGCAAAAACAACACCGTTCAGACACATATCCGGAACCGGATCGGTCACGTCCTCATCGAACGCTCCTCCGTAGCCGTATTTGATACTTCCGTCTTCTTTTTGAATCGCAATCGCCTTATCTGCAAAATCCCAGATAAATCCACCCTGAAAACGCGGGTATTTGTTGACATAGTCCCAAAATTCCTTGAAATTTCCGTTGCTGTTGCTCTTTGCATACGCATATTCGCACATGATGAACGGGCGGAGATCGGAATCGTCTGCCATCACATCCTCAAGCCAGCTCATCGTCGGATACATTGGGCAGATAACGTCGGAAATATTACTCTTTGGGTTGCCGGACTCATACTGAACGTATCTTGTCTTGTCGTATTCGCGGATCCAGCCGTGCATCGCGGCATGATTCGCCCCGGCACCGGATTCATTTCCAAGAGACCACAAGACGATGGAAGGATGGTTTTTATCACGCAGTACCATACGGGTTGCACGCTCCAGATAAGCGGCTGTCCACTCAGCGGATGCACTGAGCTGTCCGCCGTAACCGTGCGTCTCAAGATTTGTCTCATCGACAAGGTAAATGCCGAGCTCGTCACACAGATCATACCATTTCACGGAATTCGGATAATGGCTGGTACGAACAGCGTTGAAATTCAGGCGTTTCATCACAGCAATTTCTTTTCGCATCTGCTCCTCAGAAACGGTACGTCCCGTCTCGGCGCAAAAATCGTGGCGGTCAACACCTCGGATCACAAGGCGTTTGCCATTCAGGGTCAGAACACCGCGGCTGTTGATTTCCACCTGACGGAAGCCGACCTTGCAGCTCTCGATATCAACCGTCTCATTCTCTTTGTTCTGCAGCTCGACAACGAGGGTGTAAAGTGTCGGAGTCTCTGCAGTCCAGAGTGCCGGGTTCTCTACCGGAGCAGTAACGGTTGCGATAAATTTCGGCATCAGATAGAAGCCGCACTCAGCAAACGATCTCGAAGCCATCTCGGTTACTTTGTTCTGTTCTGCATCATACAGCGTCACTTTGGCATGATACTCGCCGTACAGCGGTTTGGAGTTGTCCGGCCAGATCGTGACAGAGAGGGCAGCTTTCGTGTAATCCGGGTGTGTGAACAGTGTCTCTGCCTTGTAGTCCAGGATGTGCTGCACCGGTTTCGACACGAGGCGGACATCGCGGTAGATACCGGACAGATGCCAGTAATCCTGATCTTCCAGATAAGTACCGTCACAGTAGCGCATTACCTGTACGGCGAGGGTGTTCGTTCCTTCCTGCACATATTCGGTGATGTCAAATTCCGCGTTCACTTTGCTGTCCTGGGAATACCCCACCTGTTTTCCGTTGACCCAGAGATAGAAGCAGGACTCCACACCGCCGAAATCGATGAGAAGCTGTCGGCCGATATAGTCTGTTGGAACCTCAAAGGTTCTGAAATAGCAGCCAGTCAGATTTTTCTCCGGTACGTACGGCGCATTCAGCTCGTAGGTGCCTTTGGTAATCTCGATCTCAAATGCTTCGCCGTTTGCCTCCCGTTTGAACGGATACAGCATATTGGTGTAAACCGGCTTTCCATATCCCTGCAGTTCCCAGTTGGACGGCACCGGAATCGTATCCCATGCTGCGTGATCGAAATTCTCTTCATAAAATGCTTCCACCGCTTCCGGTGACGGATACATTTTGAATTTCCAGTCTCCGTTCAGATCCATTACAAAGCGTGACGCGTTCCGATTTCCGGCGAGCGCCTGCTCTACCGTCTCATATGCACCGTACGGCGTATGCATCGGATAACGATTTTTCTGCGTTATATACTGATTTTCCCAGTCTCTTGTCTGTCTCATGTTCTTGAAATCCTCCTTGCCTTTGCTTTCGCATTTTCTGACCGCCTCTCTTCTTTTTATCCAGATTGGTGTTCCTTTTTTGCTTTCCTGTGATATAATACATCTGTGATTTTCAGAAGATTTATGCAGGTATCTTATGATTCAGTATAAAACACTGCACGTGGATGAGAAATAGTTAATCTGGTGTTTCTTTTATCCAAAATGGGAAAGCAAAGGAGAAGTCGTATGATACTGGAATATCTGCTTGCAAAAATAGAAAAGAGCGATGTCATTTATCGCTGTATTGGAAATGAAATGAAGAACGGGATTCTGGCGTGCGGTTTTATGCGGAAAGAGACGGCGGACCGCTCGCAGTATCATTTTTCGAACGAGTATTACAGCTGTTTCGTGCTGCTGCGCGGGAGCGGGGAATATATTGCCGAGGACGGCACCTCCTATCCGCTGCAGGCGGGAAGTCTGGTCCAGCGTCTGCCTGGTGTGCCGCATTCCACACGCGTAGACCCCGATGGGAAATGGCTGGAATTTTTTATCTCGATTGGGAAACCGTTTTTTGATTCTTTCTGCTCGCTTTCGGTTCTGAACCGGGAGCCGGTGTTAAAGGCAGAGCTGCTTCCCGGCGATCTCGAGCGGTATCAGAAGCTTCTGCAGTCGTTAAAGGCCACACCGGACAGTCTGCTGCCTTTGCGGATTCCGGAGATGGAAAAAGAGATTCTGCGAATGTACGGCTACCATGCGCACCGGGTGAATCTGCAGCGGGATCCGATCGAGGCCGCCTGCGATATGCTCTCGCAGAATCTTGATGAAGAAATTTCTCTCGAAGAGCTTGCCCGGTCACTCCAGATCGGTTATGAGACGTTTCGAAAAGTATTTAAAAAACAGACCGGCGTCTCTCCTGCACGGTACCGCACCAGGAAGAAAATGGAGCAGGCCCGTATTCTTCTCGAGGGCGGCGTACCGATGAAGGAAATTGCTGGTCTTGTCGGATATGGCGATGTCTATGCGTTCAGCAAGCAGTTTTCCCGGTTCTTTGGATTCCCGCCTGGAAAGTACCGCGCACGTCTTCACACGGATGCGCCGGATTTAGAACAGTTTTAAGATATCGTCCACGGTTTTACGTTTCGGCTTGTCCGGGTTGATGGCACGGTAGCCGACAGCAATGACAGCACCAAGGAGCTCATTCTCCGGAATGGAGAGGGCTTCACGGATAGCTTTCTCATCACGGATTCCCATAATCAGAGTATCAAGGCCAAGTTCTCTTGCGCGCAGGATCAGGTTTTCGTCGTGCAGGCCGAGATCGTAATAGCCCCAGCCGTTTCCGACTTCATTGTCCGGTGTTCCGTCCTGCGTGAAGCCAGAGCGGTCTTTTACAAATGCTGTTACGACAAGTGCGGCTCCCTTTGAACTCTTCTGATTGAATTCTGGAAGGCATTTTGCGGAAAATTCTTCCACTTTCTCCGGTGTTACAAGAGCATAGTACCGTGTTGTCTGTGAGTTTTTCCAGGATGGTGCCTGAATCGCTGCCTGTACGATCTCCTGGATCTGCTCTGCGGTTACGTGTTTCTCCGGATCAAACGCGCGGATGCTTCTTCTTTCTTCCAGCAGTTTTGTAAATTCCATGGTGTATATCCTCCTTTTATTTATAAAGCCTCGTAATCTTCCCGTGAAAAACGGTGATACGTCAGGCCGAATTCATTTTCTTCGACACAGTAACAGTATTCATCTACAGACGGGTCTGAAAAAGAAAATACATGGCCCATCTCATGCTCCTCGGATGCGTTTTCTTCCACGGTAGTATGCATTTTCTCTGCATAGGAAGAAAAGCAGTTTCGAACCTGTTCCATTGTGTTTCCAGGCGTTGCGATCACCTGCAGAAGGTTCTGCAGGAGCTCCGGAACAGGGATTTCCCGCTCGATATAAGAGCATCCCTCCTCCGGGACTTCCACACAGTAGCGGTCTTTGACCGCTGAAATAGAGAGCATTCCAAGGCGCGGCTGTACGTTCTTACAGAACGCGGCAAGCGCTTTAGCCAGGTCTTCTGTTTCGTCTAAAGAGAGGGAACGGCGCAGGGACTCCGCCGGGTAGTAGAGCTTCATCGTACCGCCCTCATAGCCGATCTTCACCTGCCATTCCCGAATTGTATCGGTAATATGTTTTTCCAACAGTTTTGCTGTCATGTTTTCTAAGTCACCTCCATTGTGCTGCATGTGCAAAAAACACAGTATTATTATCGCACGAATTGGGCGTTGTGTGAACACTTAATTTTTTGTTTTTTACAAAAAGAAAAGAATCACTTTTTTTACTCCTCGAAACGGCAGAAACCTCCGCCAGAAAAGCTGGAACAGAGGTTTCTGTGATTTCTTATGTCAGAAGAATTTCTCAGTCATTTCGTTCTGAATTACTCTTCGTCGTCTTTTTTCTTTCTGCCGCGGAGTTTGAATCCAAGTCCGCCAGCGCCAAGAGATGCAACTGCCATGCTTACCCATCCCCAGATGTTGGTAGCATCACCGGTCTTTGCATTATCGCTCTTCTTGGAAGTAGAGGTATTGGATACTTTATTACTTGCAAGCGGAGTAGATGTTGCTTTCGGGGTGCTTGTCGGGGTCTTCGTCGGCTGCGTCGTAGGTATTGTGGTAGGAGCAGTCGTCGGGGTTGTGGTTGGTGCTGTCGTAGGTGTAACCGTCGGAGTCTCAGTTGGGGTTACGGTCGGGGTTTCCGTCGGGGTAACAGTCGGAGTCTCGGTCGGGGTTACGGTTGGGGTCTCTGTAGGAGTAGGAGTCGGCTCTTCTGCTGATCTCTTCCAGGTGAAGCTAAGATCCTGATATCCCAGTGAAGAAACTGTAATTTCAAAGGAATCGCCCTCTGCGAACGGTGCTGCATCTGTCTTTAAGGAACCATCCTCATTGAACAGTACAACAGCTCCTCTTCCGCTTGCTGCATATGCTTTTCCATTTACAGTAACAGAGGTAATGTTCTTCAGATAATCTGCAAACTCTTCATCTGTTGCATCCCCGTTCTTAAGCAGACCCGGTGTTGTCGTATCTTCGTTAAATGCTGCCGGCATCTCTTCCGTGTAAAGGATAAAGTCTGCGGAAAGATCTGCATATTTACCATTCTTATCGCTGACAGTCAATGTATAAGAACCTTTCTCTGCATTCTTGAAGTACAGAGTATCACCGGACACGGTTCCCGTCAGACCTTCTACTGTATAGACAGCATCGTAATCATCCGGCAGGCCTTCCAGTTTAACAGAAGCATTTCCAGATGTGACAGACACATTCTCTACAGAAAATTCATATGCAAACTTAACCGGTACATATACATCTGCATCGACTTCGTAAATTCCCTTGCTGGTGTAATAGGTAATTTTGTTGATGGTCTGTCCCATCATGCTCTTGTAATGTTCCGAGGAGGTCGGGCAGTTATGAACGCTTGTCGTAAATCCAGTGCTCCATGCCAGCTCAGACACTCTCCAGATATTCTCCAGATGACGCATTCCGTAATCGTTGCCCTCTTTTGTGCTGACAACAACACCATATACGGTATCTTCGCCTGCTTTGATGGTATCAGTAAGACCATCCAGATCCAGCTGATAATCACCGTATTTGCTGTTAGTGGAGAGCTCTGCCGTTACATTTTCCAGCTTTGCTGCCTCGGTTCCCTGAACAGCACCAAAGGTTACATTGCCGTCTGCATCTACAGATGCTTCTTTGTAATAAGACGGAACCTCATGTAAAGTGTAATATGCATAGCTTGCATTCTCATACAGTGCATCTTTTCCGGTATACGTTGTGGTGGATGTCTGTCCACGGTTGGTAACGGTGATTTCTACAGAATCCTCATCTGTCACTTTCGTGTATTTGCTAAGATCCATACCCTCTGTTACTTTTACCGGGAAGGTAATACCTGTGATATCGCTTCCGTCTGCATTCACATGATAAGATCCGCCGGAAAGAGACGCGGTTCTTGTTTTATTCTTTGTTGCGGAAGTAAACGCATCTACCGGAACATCATTATGAACCTCTGCCTGATAGAACGCTGCATACGGAATATTCATTAATACATACTGGGACTGCAGAGCTTCGATGGCTGCATTCAGATGCTCGGTTGCTTCATCTACGGTTCCCTGGCTCTGTTTTTTCTCCAATGCTTCTTTTGCTTCTGCCAGTTCTGTCTGCATATTATTCCAGGAAGTTTCCGTGTAAAGATCTTTATTCAGTGCATCTGCCTTTGCAATTGCCTCTTCCAGTGCTGCTGTGCTCTCTACCGGATCAGCTCCTACAATATTCGCTTTGGTTGTTTCAAAAGTGTAGGAAGCATCTGCATAGCCAAGTGCATGAATCGTAATCTTCCAATAACCGGTTCCATCCGTTCCCTCCGGTAAAGTGCAGCGCAGGGAATCGGTAAGGCCAAGCTGGATTCCCATTACTTTATGCATCCAGTTATCTGCTGCGAATTTTGTTCCATACGTTGCTTTTGCATTCGTATAAGTGGAATCATCACCGTAATAAGTCCAGGTTACGGTCTGCAGATTAGCAGCCAGATCGCCGTAATCTCCCGTTAAATCTACGCGAAGGAATTCTCCATAAGAACCATTGGCTTCTTTCACGGTCAGTCCTACGGTCTCAACATCCGGAGCTGTCTTCAGCGCCTGATCTTTGATTCCGGATTCACTTCCTGTTGTTCCTGCAGAGAAGGAGAAGCTTCCATCTGCATTTTTCACTGCTATCTTCAGACCGTTTGTGTTTTCTGTTACATCTGCAACCAGGCCTGTATAGCTCTGCAGTTTATTTTCAGAAAATCCACCGGAAAGTGTTCCGCCGTTTTCTACCACAACATACTTTTTGCAGAAATCTTCGTAATCATCTTCCGAAACTTTTACAGGCACATATTTCAGACCTTTTACTTCATAATGATCAATCTGGCTCTTATCGTAAGTTACGGTCTCGCCGTTGGTCAGAACTGCCGTGGTTGCTGCGGTATAATATGCCACATCATAGGTTGTGCCATCTTTCATGTAGATAGTCGCTGCGCACTGGAAGCTTCCTCTGTGCAGTCCATGGTTTGTGGTCGCACGGGTTACCACATCAAAAGCGCCTTTATCACTTTCTTCGCGACTGTCAGTTTCATCCGAACCAGCGTCGCTTCCTGCCGCCTGAACTCCTTCTGCTGCCCAATACTCAGCCCAGGTAAGACCTGCATATACATATTTATATGTTGTTTCTTTCTTCTCATAAGTAAAGGAAAGCGTCTTGTAACCTGTTGCAGTTACTTCGATTTCAAATTTATTTCCTTCTGCAAAAGCGGCAGCTGTCAGATCAAGCGTACCGTCTTCTTTGATCAGAATTGTTTTCCGTTTTCCAGTTGCTGCATATTCTTTTCCATTTACTTTTACCGAAGTGATGTTCTTGATATAATCAGCAAAGTCATCTTCTGATGCATTCTCTGCTTTTACAAGCGCCGGAGCACTTCCTTTTTCGTTGTAAGCAGCCGGCATTGCATCTGTATACAGAGTAAAGCTCTGTGTCAGATCTGCATAAACACCTTTTTTATCATGAATCGTCAGAGTATACATTCCTTTTTTCGCATTTGCGGAATAAGAAATGGTATTTCCGTCTACTGCAAATCCATCCAGACCATCTACGGAATATTCTGCATCATAATCAGCCGGAAGTCCGGTTACGGTCATCGTTGTCTTTCCAGCGGAAAGAGAAGCGTCTTCTACGGATACACTTGCCTCAAATTTTGTTGGAACAAAAATATCATTCACTGGAATCGTGTAGATTCCTTTGCTGGTATAATACGTAACCTTATTGATATGCTGTCCCATCATGCTCTTGTAATGTGCAGAAGAAGTCGGGCATCCATGTACCTGTGTTGTAAATCCAGTTGACCATGCCAGCTCTGTTCCGCGCCAGATATTTTCCACATGACGCATACCATAGTCATTGCCTTCTTTCGTGCTGACAATAACACCATAGATCTGATCGGTTCCAACACCAATCGTGTTCTCCAGTCCGTCGAGATCCAGCTGATAATCTCCATAGCTTGATTCAGTCATAAATTCCGGAGATACATTGGTCAGTTCAATTGCAGTTCCAACTGTTTTTCCAAAAGAAAGAGAGCCATCTGCATTTACCGTTGCTTCTTTGTAGTAAGAAGGTGCTTCACTTAATACATAATATGCATAGTCTGAGTTTTCAAATAAGGCGTCTTTTCCGGTGTATGTCTGTGTAGATGTCTGACCACGGTTTGTTACTGTAATACTTACAGAATCAGAATCTGTTACTTTCTTAAATTTGGAAAGATCCACTCCTGTTACTTTAACCGGGAAGGTAATTCCATTGATTGCACTTCCATCTGCATTGGTATGATAAGAACCACCGGCAAGAGTGGCTGTTCTTGTTTTGCTCTTCGTTGCGGAAGAAAATACATCCACTGGAACAGAGTTGTTTACATCTGCAACATAAAATTCATCATACGGAATGTTCATCAGAACGTAAGCCACCTGCTCAGTTGGAGTCTCGGTCGGGGTCGCCGTTGGGGTTGCGGTTGGCGTTGCTGTCGGGGTCGCCGTCGGAGTCGGTGCTTTAACAAGGCCTTTTACTGCAGTATTCAGCGCATCTTTCGCGGTATCAACAGCGCTCTGGGATTCTTTTGCAGAAAGAGCAGATTTTGCTGCGGTAAGAGCAGTCTGGACAGTTTTCCAGGAGTCTGCGGTGTAGTCAGCTTCCTTTAATGCTTCGGCATCTGCGATTGTTTTTTCAAGTGCTGTGGTGTCTACTGCTTCTGGAGTCGGGGTTGCTTTTTGGGTTGCTGCAAGAGCCGCGGTTTTTACTGCATTCGAAGTTCTGGTTGCACCCGATACAATATCCCATCCTTCAATGTTTTCAATCGTTGCATCTTTTCCAAGAAGTTTCGTTTTGAATCCTTTGCTGTTTGTAGCTGCTTTTTTGAAATATGTGGCATTCTCTGTATTGTATCCAGAGCCAGGCGTTACTGCAATGTCAGAAAATTTGCCGTCTGCAACTGTGATTTTGACATTAACGTCATATTCATCCCATGCATTCTCATCCTCATCGTCTTCTGCTGTTCTGGTAACATGAGCGGTAGACTCATAAGTACCATCTGCCAGCACGCCGCTTGTGGAATCCGCCAGTACGGTTCCCGGGAGCAGGCTCATGGTCATGGAAGCTGCCATTACGGCTGCTAATGATTTTTTCTGAAGTTCTTTTCTTTTGATCATAACTTCCTCCTTTTTCCTTTTCCACAGTTTTGCAGGAAAAACATGGGCAAAACTGTTATTTATTATTATATTAGTTTATACTAATTAATAATCGTTTTAACTAACCATAAAACATTTTACTAATTTTAGATCGTTTTCTCTAACTCTTAACTGAGTATTTTTTCTCAAAAGCGCACAGATACTGTTTATTGAGATTTTTTATTATTAATTTGTATGTTTCTTTGAAATTTGCGGAACGATTTTTGTCTCCGCACAGATAAATGGTACTAGATGTGCAGTACCTACCGAGAAGAACTCTTCCGTCCTTCGCGTTTTACTGCCGAAAGAATGCGGTCAGAAAGGATTCCGATCAGCATTCCGGTAATGACACCGGCTACGAGAAGTGCCGGTAAATAATAGAACAGTTTGCGGTTCTGTACAACGAGAGCCGCCACGCAGATCTGCGCGACATTGTGCGTCACGCCGCCTGCAATACTTACGCCGGTGATGCTGAATCCTTTGATATGTTTCAGTAAGAACATCACAAGAAAACTCAGGAGTCCGCCGGCAAGACTGTAAAGAATGGACATTCCATTTCCGAACAGATAGCCCATCAGAAGAATGCGGGCAACGGAAATCATCAGGACTTCCCCGGCAGGAAAGAAAAAGAGACCGACAACGACAACCAGATTGGCAATACCAAGTTTAATGCCGGGAACGCCGAGGTTGATCGGGATCAGTACCTCCACGTAACTGAAAATCATGGCAAGTGCCATCAACATGGCGCATAAGGCAATTTTTCTGCTTGCAGTGCGGCTGTCTCTCATAAATTCCAATTCCTTTCTTCTAAGCTGGTATTATTTTACAATCACATCCGGCGCATCGTCGGCGTCGTCCGTTGTGGATCCGTCACTTTCTACCTCCGCAACCAGCTTATGCGGCAGGCACACGATCGTCTCATTTACCCGGGAAATCGTACCCTGTCTTTTGCAGTAGCCGTCCGGGCAGTCAGCTTCTTCCATATGGGCACTTCCGTTTTCAATCACCAGGACATTCGTTCCGTGACCCGTCTGAATTTTCACGGTCTGATTTTCTGCGAGTGAATACGTTCCGTAGACCTCGCCGTCCACCGTGACTTTCATGGTATTTCCATTTTCCGTTTTCGGCAGCCGAAGCGCTAGGGCAAGGATTCCAGCCAGGAGCAGAACGGTGCCTGCCAGAATCAGATCTTTTTTCTTCATATAGTTTTCCTTATTCTGAATCAGATGCCAGCCCATAACAGCAGTGTCAGCAGGAATACAGCACGGAACAGCGTAAAGAGGATTTCATTTCCGTGAAGTTCCTTTACCCCGCAGCGGATATTGCCTTTTGGACACGTATCAATACATTTCTGGCACTGGAAACAGTCGCCGGAGATTTCCACGGATCCATCGGATGGCAGTTCCACTGCTGACGGGCACTGTCTCGTGCAGGCGCTGCAGCCGCGGATGCAGTTTTCGCGTTTCCGGTGCAGAGTAAAGAACGGCAGGATCGGAAGCAGAGAAAAGACAGCTCCCATTGGGCACAGGAAGCGGCAGAAAAAGCGCTCCTCAAAGAACATGCCGGCCAGGATCAGCACCAGAAGAACAATGCCTGGAATATAAGAGGAAAGTCGGAAATTTCCCGCATGCAGCATGGAAAAGACATCCCACGGGCTTGTTCCTCTTGCTTTCTGATAAACTCCTGCAAAGCAGCAAAGGGCAATCAGAAGCAGAATGCCGTATTTGATCAGTACCAGTTTTTTTGCCAGCTCCGGTTTGATGCATCTGGGCTTCTTTTTACGTTTCTTACAGATTATACCATAAATTGCGTGCATTGCATCCCCCAGACTTCCAAAAGCGCATGCAAAACCGCAGAAAAATCTGCCGAAAACAATCGTAAATGCACAGACAAGGAGCAGAGCCGACACAAACGCGGTCATCTCAATTTTTTCACCCTGTCCAAGCTGCGTAAAAATGTATTTCACTCCGTTAAATGCAGCGGTAAATACTGACGGAAGAAACAGGAAATATAAAAGCTGGATTCCGGCACGCAGGCAGGAAACGATCTGTTTTCTCTTCTTTGCCGGTAATGTGGATAGATCTAAATTTTTCATGTTATTTCTCCGCCTTTTCTATTGCTTCCTGTGCCGCATTTCTGATACCGGTGGAGCTGAATGTTGCTCCGCTGATCGTATCAACATCGGCGGACTGTGCCTCAATAATCTTTGGAATGATCGCCTCCGCGTTTGACAGATACGCACTGTCCTCGCCGTCGGCGGATGTGATGGCAAGATCGGTAATCTGGCCGCCCTCTACGGTTACTTCAACTGCAATGGTGCCGCCGAAGCCGTCAGCTTCACCGTCATACGTACCGTCCACGTACTGCCCTTCTGCTTCTGCTGCTTCACTTGCGGCCGTATCCGCCGTGTTGGATGCAGCTGCTGCGGCCTGCAGGTTTTCCTTCTGAAGCTGGGTCGTCTCAAGCTCTGCCGAGAGCCGCGCGATCTGATCCTCTTTGTCTCTTTTGTCGAGTACGGTATTGTAGCCGATCAGAACAGCAGCAATGACAGCGACATTCAAAAAACGAACAATCAATTGTCTCATCTGTTTTCCCCTTTATTGTGTTACTTTCGCAGCATCCAGCGCATTCCGGCATGCCTCAAGAATGGCTTTTGAGGAGCAGGTTGCACGGGAAACGGTGTCGATGTTCTCAAGCGTTCCTGTTTCCAGAATCTGAGCGGAAACGCCTTTGATTTTGGAGGTTCCCTCGGATGCGCGGCGGATGTAGGAGGCATTCTGACTGTCTCCGTCCCCGGTGATGTTGCTTAACGCTACGATTTTATCGTTTTCAATTGTTACCGTCACGGAAAGCTGATAAGCGGTAAAATCTTCATCTTCATCCGGCTCGCAGACGGCAATCGCTGTGTATTCGCCGTCCTGATAGATCTTTTGTTCCGGAGTTTCCGTCGGTGTTGGTGTTGGCGTCTCAGTTGGCTCCGGGGTTTCGGTCGGGGTTGGTGTTTCCGTCGGTGTCGGAGTTACCGTTGGCGTCGGGGTTGGAGTTACCGTTGGCGTCGGGGTTGGATTTTTCTTTTCCTCAGTTACGCGTTCTGCCTCTTTTAAAGCTTCCTCGATTGCCGCAAGAATTCCCCTGGAGCTGTAGGTTGCGCCGGAAACGGTGTCGACTTCCAGTGTCTGGTTTTTCACAACGTCCTTTGCTGTCTGTTTTGCGCGTTTTAAGAATGCTTCGTCATCTTCACTCTCGGTCACGAGAATTGCCTTGATCGTCTCATCCTGAATGACAACTGCCGTTGTAATGTCTCCCAGATAGCCCTCGCCGGTTCCGTAGTAAATGCCTTCCTCGTATGGGAATTTTCCTTCCGGAATCGTTGTGGTTCCGTCGCTGCTCGTTCCGTTATCCGGAACGGTCTCGCCGTTTGTTGCTTTCTTCGCATTTTCCAGCGCCTGTTTTACTGCGTTCTGGATGCCGCGGGAGCTGTACGTTGCGCCGGATACGAGATCCACATCGGTTTTCTGTCCGTCTACGATGCGGTCCGCTACGACTTTGGCACGGTTGAAGAATGTCTCGTCATCTTCGTTTTCCAGAATCAGTACCGCTTTGATCGTCTGATCCTGCAGGGCTACCGCCACTTTGATGTCTCCCTGGAAACCGGCGGCTGTGCCGTAATAAATTCCGTCCTGATAAGGGAAACTTCCCTTGGATGCAGACGAGTTGTTATTGTTCTGGCCGTTATTCTGACTGTTGTTTCCGTTGTTTGTATTGCCCTGGCTTCCTCCGTTTGTACTGGAAGACCCGTTCACTGCCGCCTGACTTAAGGCACTCCGCACAGCTTCAATAATACCACGGGAGCTGTATGTCGCGCCGGAGATCGTATCCACATTCGTACTCTGTGTTGAGATAATCGTCGAAATCAGAGAGGAAGCACTGGAAAGGTAGCTTGGCGTATCGCTGTTTTCCACAATATCAATCGAAGCAATTTTTCCGCCGCTGACAACAACACAGACTTTCATTGTGCCGCCAAATCCCGTTCCGGTTCCGTAATACGTTCCATCCCGGTAGGCAGCCGGCTCTTCAATTTTAGATACCGTAACTGTTCCGCCGGCAGAGGCTCCGCCGCCTGCCGCTCCTGATGCGGATGCCGGTTCTGAAGTGTCCTCCTGACCGGTCAGTGCATTTTTCACGGCTGCAAGGATACCTTTTGAACTGAAAGTTGCACCGGAAACCGTGTCCACATCCACACTCTGGGATGCGATGATACGGTCGATAACTCCCTTCGCACGGTTCAGGAAAGCTGCGTCCTCGCCGGGAGCGCTTACAATCGAGATCGACTGAATCGTTTTGTCTTTCAATACGACAGAGACTGTAATCGTACCGCCAAAACCTGTTCCGCTTCCTTCGTACGTTCCGTCCGCCAGCTCAAAGCTGCCGGAACCGACGGCTGCGACAAGTTCTGCTTCGGTATCGGTTGTCTTTTTGGTATCGTCCTTCTTTTTTGTATCATCTTTCTTTTCCGCTGCATCAGTATCCTGTTCCGGCTCCGGTGTCACCAGTGCCTCCGGCTGCTCTACGGCGTAAACCGGTGCAGTATAGCCGTTCAGCGAAATACCGGCGCAGGCTGCTACGATAACTGCCGCGAGAGCCGGTGCAAATGCTGTCAGTTTTTTCCATTTTCCCATGGTTATGTATCACCGTCTTTCCTGATAATGTTTGTCTCGTGATCGGATGTGAAATCGTCAGCAATTCCTTCGGTTACATACAGAACTCCGTCCTCATCCTCCAGAATGGTGTCAAATTCATCGCTGTGAGCACGCCAGTATTCGGCCGCCTTGTCTTTTCCCATAATGAAAAGTGAAGTGGAAAGGCCGTCCGCCAGGGTACCGTCAACGCTTACGATCGTCACCGACACCAGGCCGTTGTTCGCCGGATGACCGGTCGACGGGTCAATGATGTGATGATATTTCACGCCGTCCTGTTCAAAATACCGTTCGTAGCCTCCGGAGGTAATAACCGCCCGGTCGGCCGTCGAGAGAATGCCGAGATAATCATCCTCCGCTTCCGGACTCTGCACGGCAACACGCCATTTGCTGCCATCCGTTTTCGTGCCGACAACCTGAACGTTTCCACCGAGGTTGATGAGCCCGCTCGTCACACTGCATTCCCGGTAAATATCCGCAATTCTGCTGGATGTATAACCCTTTGCGATTCCGCCGAAGTCAATTTTCATGCCGTCCTTGGCAAAGCTGATGGATGCGCTGTCCTTGTCGTAAAGGATATCATTGGCATCGGTCAGCGGAAGGAGGCTTTCGATCGTCTCATCCGAAGGAATCGTATAATTTCCGGTTGTAAAACCCCAGGCGTCCATGATCGGATAAATTGCGATGTCGAAAACGCCGTTTGTGCTGTCATACAGATCCAGCGAGCGTTCCAGCAGATAGGTGGTATCCTCCGATAAGGTTCCGCCGCCGTTTGCATTGATCTGCGCTACTTCACTCGTCTCCTCTCCGGTCGACAGAAGTGCATCCAGCCGCTCAATCTCCTGCTGCGCCTGATCCACCGCCGTTTCTGCATTCGGACCATAGGCAGTGACCGTCATGTACGTATCCATCGCAAAAATATCACGGTTGCTCGATGCATCTGCGGCATCGGAAGAAGCTGTGGATGATGCGGATTTCTGCGTGGAATTCTCTTCCGAAGCGTCAGAACTGCTCGAAGACTCCGAAACAGACGCCGGCTGTGTCTGACTTCCGCTGCTCTCCGGCTGCGCTGCTGTCCCCGCACCGGAACATCCGCCGACCGTCATCACCATGGCAAGACAAAATGCTGCAACAATTTTCTTTTTCATAAATAAAACTCCATTTTTTCTTATGTTAGGAAATTCTAACTTTGGTATTATAACATTAACTCGTAACTTACGCTATGAATTACTTGATAAAAGTTTTTCAATTAGCGTATCGGATCTGATAAATTTTCTCATTTTATTCGTTTGGAATCAAGTGGTTTTTAATGGAAACCAAAGAAAACGAGCTAGAGAATGTTCAGATTTCTCTGCACACGCTCTCGCCCGTTTCATTTTAAGTTCTAACGCTTTCTTGTTTTGCTGTTCTCCTTCTGCCATTCTGTATACACAGGAAGCCGTCGAATAAAACCACTGAATTCAGGCACAGTGAATTTTCCGTATTCACTCTCCGCACAGTTTATGATATCTTCAATTTACGCTCAAGCCAGGAAATGATAATTCCACAATACGGTGTCAAATTTCTTTCCTGCATAAGACTTGCATAAGTGCGTTCCAGCTCACGCATAAATGTATCCTGTGATTTGCCTCTGCACTTTCTCATAATTCTATTCTTCTCCGCCATCAAAACATTTTTCCGTGTCTGTGGCAGCGAAAGTGCCTGGCAATTCAAGTTCAATGTTTCTGTCACATCTTTATTGATATCCACATCATCCGAGTAAATTCTGCCGTCCGCTTTATATTTAATCTTTCTGACAGACATTTCATCAAAAGGATTCACCGTAAGCTCTGTATTACCCCTATGTGCATCACAGGTTTTATCTTCTGGTTTTACGCCTCGCACAATACTGTTTCCATAACACACACCAAGCATCCATTTAAAATCCAACGTCGCCTTTTTATCATGCTCCTGTTCGTTTCCTGGATGTCTCGGCCTGCAATGTTCGATTCTCATAACACTAGGAGCAGCAATTTTCTTCATACAATATGCACACAAGCATTTCTGCTCTTTCCACATCTGTTCCCGGATATCTTTTAATACGTTCGTAGGCATATCCGACTCATAATCTGCATCCGGATTTTCTTTGCGGAATTTCAGAAGACTATTGGGTTCTTTTCCTCTTTTTACAACGATCATACACTATTCCCCCAATATTCTCTCTAAATCCAGAGATGTCCTTGCCGCTGCGATATCCGGATCTGTTGTTCCGACAATTGTTTCAATCTCCGTTAAAACCCTGTCTGCTTCTTTGTAGTTATTTTCATCCATATATGCATAGAACAAGTCCATACGCTGTTTAATCTCAGCCGGACGTTCTGATACATTCATAACCTCACGCAATATAGAATTAGCATCTCTTCCATAAGTCTGTGCTGCAGGCATATAGATTTCTCCATGATCCAGAATCCGGATCTGCTCTCTTGGAACAGAGTTGATAACCGCTGGCGCATGAGAACTGACAATGAACTGAATCTCTGGGAAGATTGCATGGAGGTCACTTAAAATCGTCTGCTGCCATTGTGGATGCAAATGTAAATCAATCTCATCAATTAATACAACTCCCGGTGTCTTTTCCAGAACCTGATCCCCAAGTGTAGGATTTAACACTGCCATACGATAGGCAATATCGCCGATCATACTCAGTGTATTTTTATATCCATCGCTCATTTCATCCATTGCGAATTTCTGTGCACTGCCATCTGCAGACTCAAATTCCAGTACCAGTCTATGGGTATCAAGATCAAAGAAAAGGCTGGTATTTCGTGCATCGCTGATTCGCTCAAAACTTCTGCAGATTGCTTTTTCAACCATTTTCAGGAGCAGTGGTCTTTCCAGCATACCCGTCTTCTGTTGCGCCTGAAGACTTTTCAATGTCTGCATCTGAAACCAGTTCAACATCAGCTTTTCATTGGACTCTGCTGCCATACAATCCACGTAACCGACTTGGCGTTTAAACTCTGTTAAAGATTTCAGATTTCTCTTCTCTTTCTTTTGGGCATATAATCGACCCGTTCCATAATAAGAGATCAAAGGAAGCACCAGTGACTTATCTCCTGTCATGATCTGATTTTGTGCTTTCTTCGCAAGACCTGTTAATTCTCCAGCCTCCTTGACGGTTGTCTTGCCACTTTCGGAGTTCAAAGAACGAGTCCACTTTATATCCGACCGATTTAAGCAATTCCCCATAGTTTCAATAATAACCGGAAACTGATGCTGAGGATCAATCGTTCCATTTAAATTATGAAACTCATATCTGGCATCCTCCTTTAAAATGCTTCTGCTTACACCGCCATCAATGCCTAACAGAAATGTGCTGACTGATACGGCTATGGTATCCAGTATTGCCGTCTTGCCTGCGCCATTTTTGCCAACTACTAATGTAATATGGTCATCAAAATCAATCTCTGCTTTTTTGAAACATCTATAATTAGAAATCTTGATATTTTTTAATTTCATTCCATCACCTCAAAGCATTATTTCAATGTATATTTCACCTAAATTTCTTCTGGTTTTAGAAAATGTCCTTTACTGCATTTGATGCAAGGTCCATACTTTCCAAGAATCCCCTTCAATTCACCGCCATCATTTTTCGGGCATTTTACATTATAACTTTCTATATACCAATTCATTAGATCTGTTGTTAAATATTTCATCTTTTTGCAATTTTTATTGGAACATCTTATATAAGCTGTTCCTCTTTGATTTTTTGTAAGAATCATATGATTTTTACATTCTGGACAGAACTCCTTTTCTTCCACAAACGCTGCCAATCCTGCGGAGTCTGTTTCATCTGCTAAAGAATCCTTCCTTCTTTGAGAATTAATATTTTCTTTATTCCCTAATATTCTTATATTAGCACCTGCCCGAACAGATTCCAGTTCTGTTAATGCTTTGACCATTTCTATTGTATTTTTTCCTTTCATTCTAACCATAACATGAACAACAGTCAATAAAGAAGATGATTTATCTACTTTAAAATTCCAATCCGCAGTTGGTATACCATACCATGCTGTCTCATCATCAATTACAATCAATGGAAATGTTGCATTTTCTGTTCCGACACAATATTTTTTCCAGGTATCTGGAAGTTCTGCACACTTGTTTGATTTCATCAAAATATCTATTCCACGGGCATGAACTTTATCAATCGCTCCAATGATTTTATCATTTGTGTCCCTTAATTTTCCACTTGGTAATGAAATTACAACTCTTCCTTTGGCTTTCTCAAGATCATTCTCAAGCATAAAAATTGCAGCATCCTCGTTCGTATATAATTGTATGGTTTGTCCGGGGCTATTGTTTTCCAGGTAGGGTAGCAATGTTTTGCTGTGGTTGGACACTACATTATGTCCATCTTTTATGTAATTTAATAATTTATAAAATATGTGGTTGGTTCCAGTGTATAGATTATCCCAAAACTTATCATTTGCAACGGTAATCAGTTTTCCTTTTGCACGCGTAACTGCAACGTTGATCAGTCTCGCAATATTATCTGGATCCTTTCCCATTAAATATCCTACTGCCGATTTGGGATAGCTTTCCACCGCATCAAATATAATGATATCTGACTCGGATCCCTGAAACTGGTGTACCGTCGCACAGCTGATTCGACTTTCCTTCCGTGTAGTATAATCCTTTAACATTGCTCGAATCAGCCGAGTCTGAGCTGCATATGGAGTAATGATTCCTACATTTTCTACGGTTTGCTGACTACATACCGCTGTTGAAAACGCAATAATTGCACTAAGTATATTAAATCTTGATCCATCTGTATTTTTATCAGCGGCGCAGTAAGTTCCAGCAATATCAATCAGGTTCATTGCATCCCCAGGTAAAGGAAATGCTTGCACAATAGCATTTCTGGAATCTTCTACGCTTTTATGATTTTGCAGCAGTCGTTTATATATGTATTTATTGGAGAATCCTGCGATATCCGGATGCATACGTCTTTGTTCATTCAGCATAACGAGCCATGGATGCCAATACATATGCCCGGTGCCGTCAATGATTTTCAGATAAGAAAAGATATCTTTCTTTAACAGTTGTGAATCCGGACATTGTGAAATAGGTGCCAGCTGTCTAAAATCTCCAACGCATAAGAACTTTCCTTTTGATAATGCAGCCGCTGCAATTACCTGCGGTACATACGCCATGGAAACCTCATCAAACATAACCAGGTCAAACTGTTTTGAATCAAAAATTGGGTCCACTGTTGCACATGATATGGTTGTTCCAATCAGCTGTGCCCGTTCAGCATATCGTTTTTCTTCCTTCCGTATATCATTTCGTACGTGTTTAATTTTTTTCTCTATCTCATCATATTCTTTTGATTTTTCTTTTTTCTTTGCCTTCAGTTCATCCCGTTTTAACGTACATGTATCCAGTTCCACTGCTAGACGCGTACACTTACTTAACGTAAAATTAAAAGATGTTGCGTATGGATGCTTGGAAAGTTTCTCATCCCGTACATAACCATAACGAAGTATTTTCCCATCTCTTAAGTCCTGCTCCATATCAGGATCAAGTATCTGAACAATCTTTTTTATCACTCCGTCTACAGAAACATTACTATGTGAAACAATTAAAACGGATTTTCCTTGTTTTACATATGCTTTTGCTATTTGTGACATGGTATATGTCTTTCCTGTTCCCGGCGGCCCCCATACTACGACAATATCATCCTGCTCCAGTTTACGGAATACTTCCGGCTGTCCCTTTTTCACTGCCGAAATATCTTCAAGTGTTGACAGTTTCGGTCCCTGATCTAAAAGCTCAATCGCTATTTCGTGAACATTTGGATTTAATGAAAGAATTTTTTTATTCAGCGCTTCCAATAATTTCCATGGTTCAACCATCAAATATGCTGTTAATACGTTATCCTTCAAATCGTGATCCAACAACAGCATAATTTGAAAATCTTCACACATCAATACACTTCCAACAGCATGAAATCCAGTCGCAGTATCTACTACAACTGGTGCATCATCTGGAAGATGCAGTTCTGTTTCTAATTCGAAAGAGTATGTATAAATTCCCTTATCATCCTTATTAATTTTCACACCATTAACGATTTTATACTTTTTACCACGTCCCATTTTCAGATAATGGATTTCCCTACGCAGCTCATCGGAATATTGTTGTATATTGGGGTTCGAATAATAAAGGGATTCTTGTCCCACCAACAACTGTTGTGTATTTTTTTCTACTTTATAGTTTTCTGTTGAAACGACATCGACTTCCAAAATTTTCTTAATAATTTCGAGTGTGTTCCTGTATTCATCTTCTGCCATTTTATACATGGCAATTTGTTTTAGCGACAGCTTATGGTCTAAGCCAACTTGATAAGAAACTACTACCCTTCAGTG
>OLRW01000980.1_pt1 | contig 20112 bp, 15 predicted proteins | sample 1672701 | NCBI WGS metagenome assembly OLRW01 (sample SAMEA3136715, study PRJEB25190) | human gut metagenome | biome: human gut; feature: human-associated habitat; material: faeces | place: Austria | collected 2013
CCGCTACCAAGTTCATCGGCGGCCACGGCACCACGCTGGGCGGCATCATCGTGGATAGCGGCAAGTTCGACTGGAAGGCCAGCGGCAAGTACGGCAACATCGCCGCCCCCAACCCCAGCTACCACGGTGTGTCCTTCGCTGATGCAGCCGGCCCCGCCGCTTTCGTCACCTACATCCGCGCCATCCTACTGCGTGATACCGGCGCTACCATCTCTCCGTTCAACGCCTTCCTGCTGCTGCAGGGTACCGAGACCCTGAGCCTGCGCATTGAGCGCCATGTGGAGAACACCAAGAAGGTCGTCGAGTTCCTGGCCAACCATCCCCAGGTCGAGAAGGTCAACCATCCCTCTCTGCCGGATCACTCCGACCACGCCCTGTATGAGAAGTACTTCCCCAACGGCGGCGCTTCCATCTTCACCTTCAACATCAAGGGAGGCCGTGAGGAAGCATTCAAGTTCATCGACAACCTGAAGGTCTTCTCTCTGCTGGCAAATGTGGCCGACGTCAAGAGTCTGGTCATCCACCCGGCTTCCACCACTCACAGCCAGCTGACCGATGAGGAGCTGGCCGAGCAGCAGATCTACCAGAACACCATCCGCCTGTCCATCGGCACCGAGCACATCGACGACATCATCGCCGACCTCGAGGCTGGCTTCGCAGCCGTCCGCGGCGAGTGATTCTCCGGCACTTCCGTCCCCAGGAAGCATAAAAACGCTATTCTCTCCTCCATTCTCCTGAATTGCATAATAGAAGCAGCCAGCCGCCCTGTTACCTTGCAGGGCGGCTGGTTTGCTGTTTGAGGAATGACCGTCTGGCTCAGTGTGCAGGCAGTCATTCCGTTTTATATAAAACCACCCCCGCACAGCTTGCGCCGCGCGGGGGCGTGAGGGGGAGAGGATGTTTCAGAAATTATTTGTTGCCGGGGAAGTGGGGGATGCCGTCAAAGCCCTTCTGCAGGTCGGCGTCGGTGGGGATGTAGTCGGTCATCTTGCCGTCGTGGAACTTCTCGTAGGCCACCATGTCGAAGTAGCCGGTGCCGGTGAGGCCGAAGACGATAGTTTTTGCCTCGCCCGTCTCCTTGCACTTGAGAGCTTCGTCGATGGCGACGCGGATGGCGTGGCTGCTCTCCGGGGCGGGCAGGATGCCCTCGATGCGGGCAAACTGCTCTGCTGCCTCAAAGACGCTGGTCTGCTCCACGCTGGTGGCCTCCATCAGGCCGTCGTGGTAGAGCTGGCTGAGGATGCTGCTCATGCCGTGGTAGCGCAGGCCGCCCGCGTGGTTGGGGCTGGGGATGAAGCCGGAGCCGAGGGTGTACATCTTGGCCAGCGGGCAGACCATGCCGGTGTCGCAGAAGTCGTAGACAAACTTGCCGCGGGTGAAGCTGGGACAGCTGGCCGGCTCGACGGCGATGAAGCGGTAGTCGGCCTCGCCCCGCAGCTTCTCGCCCATGAAGGGGCTGATGAGGCCGCCGAGGTTGCTGCCGCCGCCGGCGCAGCCGATGATGATGTCGGGCTTGATGCCCAGCTTGTCGAGGGCGGTCTTGGTCTCGAGGCCGATGACGCTCTGGTGGAGCAGTACCTGATTCAGCACACTGCCCAGCACATAGCGGTAGCCGGGAGTAGAAGTGGCGACTTCCACGGCCTCGCTGATGGCACAGCCGAGACTGCCGGTGGTGTCGGGGTGCTCGGCCAGGATCTTGCGGCCCACGTTGGTGGTCATGCTGGGGCTGGGAGTGACCGATGCGCCGTAGGTGCGCATGACCTCGCGGCGGAAGGGTTTCTGCTCATAGCTCACCTTGACCATGTAGACCTTGCAGTCCAGCCCGAAGTAGCTGCAGGCCATGGAGAGGGCGGTACCCCACTGGCCCGCGCCCGTTTCGGTGGTCACGCCCTTGAGGCCCTGTTTCTTGGCGTAGTAAGCCTGCGCGATGGCGCTGTTCAGCTTGTGGCTGCCGCTGGTGTTGTTGCCTTCGAATTTATAGTAGATCTTCGCCGGGGTGCCGAGGGCCTCCTCCAGCCGGTAGGCGCGGCACAGAGGACTCGGACGGTACATCCGGTAGTATTCCCGGATCTCGTCCGGGATGGGGATGTAGGCCGTGGTGTCGTCCAGCTCCTGCTGTACCAGCTCATCGCAGAAAACGCCGTCCAGCTCCCTGGCCGTCATGGGCTTGAGGGTGCCGGGGTTCAGCAGGGGAGCGGGCTTGTTTTTCATATCGGCCCGCACATTGTACCATGCGGTGGGCAGCTCCGATTCTTCCAGATAAAACTTGTACGGGATGTTCGCTTCGGTCTTCATAAGGCTTGTCCTTTCCGGGCCGGATGCACATGCCGGCCCTTGCTTGCGGGACAAGAAGGAAAAATAAAAACCGCTCCTGTCCCAAAACACATTGCGTGAATTGGGACAAGAGCGGATAAAATACTCCTGCGGTGCCACCCAATCTTGACAGGAATGACCCTGCCCACTCGTGATATGCCAACACATACCGGCTTTGTTCACGGAGACGCTCTCCGTCGCCCCTACTGCGCATAAAAATGCGGTTCGGTTTGCCCTCAAAAGCCCATTCTCATCCGCGCCCACACTGCCCGGTCTCAGCTGCCCCGGTGCTCTCTGTACTGGTGAGTTTTGCGGTGGTACTTATGCTTTCTCACTGGTTTGGTGGGATTTTATCACCTCACGAAAGTGAAGTCAATACCTTTTCTGAAAAAATTTTGAGCGGAAAAAAGCGAAGTCGTACTACTACCTGAAACCTGTGCGAGAGGGATGAACACCAGCCGCCCCCGGGGGCTGTACGCCGCCCCGGCCACGCAGCCGTAGAGAAAAAAGAGCATCACCGCCACTGCCGCCGCCAGAAGCAGCAGTCCCCGGTGGTGGAACGACCAAATGCGATGCCCGGGCCGCTGACGCTGCATACAAGACCCCTCCTTTTGTGGTTTGGGCCATCTTATGCCTGTCAGGGTGCGGCTGTGCGATTGTGCCGGGCCGAAGAGTGTGGTACACTATAGCCATCGAGATTTTTGTGATACGGAGAAACTTTATGCTGACCATTACACTGCTGGGTACAGCGGCCACCATGCCCCTGCCCGACCGCGCCCTCACGGCGGCGGTGGCCGAATGCGGAGGACACAGCCTCCTGTTCGACTGCGGCGAGGGGACCCAGACTGCCGCCCGCCGGGCCGGAGTCAACCTGATGAAGATGGACGCCGTCTGCCTGACCCATTACCACGGCGACCACATCTTCGGCCTGCCGGGGCTGCTGCAGACGCTGGGCTGTCAGGGCCGCACCCGCCCGCTGGCGCTGTACGGGCCGAAGGGGCTCGGCGAAGTCTGGGCGGCACTGCGGGTGCTGACGGGGCCTCTGCCGTACCCGGTTTATGCTGAGGTGCTGGACGCCCCGGTGGCGCTCTGCGAAAAATTCGGCGGCTGGCCCCAGGGCGCGAAACTCATGCCGGTGCCGACCCGCCACCGTGTCGTCAGTCAGGGTTACCGACTCGATCTGCCCCGGGCCGGACGGTTCTCACCCGAACAGGCGCGGGCGTTGGGCGTACCAGTAAAGCAGTGGAAGACGCTCCAGCACGGCGAGAGTATCACGCTGGACGGTGGACGTGTCATCCAGCCGGAAGCCGTCCTCGGCCCGGCCCGGCAGGGGCTGAGCTTTGTCTTCTCGGGCGACACCGCCCCCTGTCCGGCATTGGAAAAGGCCGCAGCGGGTGCTGACCTTCTGCTCTGCGACTCCACCTATGCTCTGCCGGAGCAGGCCGCGCAGGCCAAACAGTACGGCCACAGCACCTTCGGGCAGAGCGCAGCCCTCGCCGCCAAAGCGGGCGCGAAGCGGCTCTGGCTCGTCCACTATTCGCCCATGATCACCGACCCGGAAGAAGAGCTGGCCCAGGCGCAGAGCCTCTTCCCGGCGGCAGAGTGCGGCTATGACGGCAAGAGCATCACCCTGCAATATGAGGAGGCCGAAGAATGAACATCGTCCTGGAACCCGGCGCCTCCGCCCTGCTGGACGCGCTGCACCGGGCAGGTTTTGCGGCCTACGCCGTGGGCGGCTGTGTCCGGGACAGTCTGCTGGGCCTTGCGCCCCACGACTGGGACCTCTGCACCGCCGCCCGCCCGGAGCAGGTGATGGAGCTGTTCGGAGAAAAGCAGTGCATCCCCACCGGATTGCAGCATGGTACCGTGACTGTGAAGCGGGACGGCAGGCTCTATGAGATCACCACCTTCCGCACGGAGGGCAGTTATTCCGATGGCCGCCACCCCGACAGCGTGGCCTTTGTACCTGACGTCCGGGAGGACCTGGCCCGGCGGGACTTCACCATCAACGCCATGGCCTACAGCGCCGAAGAGGGCTTGTGTGACCCCTTTGGCGGGCAGGAAGATCTGGCCCGGGGCGTGGTGCGGGCCGTCGGTGAGCCGCTGCGCCGCTTTGAAGAAGACGCTCTGCGCATCCTGCGTCTCTACCGCTTTGCGGCCCGGTTCGGGTTTGTTATCGACGAGGCCACCGAAGCGGCGGCGAAGCAGCTGGCCGCCCACCTCGACTGCGTGTCGGTGGAGCGCATCGAAGAAGAGCTGAACAAGCTTCTGTCTGCCCCGAAGCCGGGGGCGTATCTGGAGCCGGAAGTGCTGGCCTTCGTCCTGCCGGAACTGCCGCCCGACGATCTGTCGGAAGCCCGTGAGATCATAGATGCCCTTCCGGCAGGAGCAGAGGAAGTGACCACCCGTTGGGCGGCGCTGCTTCTGCCGCTGGGGGAGGATGGAACACGAAAGGCGCTGAAACGCTTGAAATGCTCCAATGCTGTGATAGATGGAGTATCAACACTTGTGAAGGAGAAAGCTCCCCGCACTCCTGCGCTGTCGCTTCAAGCCAAACGACTTCTTGGCAAATACGACCTCCACACCGTGCAGCAGTTGACTGCCCTTTGGAGCGCTCTTCAACCGGAAAGAAAAGATGAATTTACCGCCCTGCAAAAAGAGGCCGAGACGCTGACCGCCCAAAGCGCCTGCTGCCGCGTCTCCCAGCTGGCCGTGAATGGCCGCGATCTGATGGCGGCGGGTGTCGCGCCCGGGCCGGGCCTGCGCCGCGCACTGGAAGCGCTGCTGGAAGAGGTCATCACCGGGCGGCTGCCCAACAAAAAAGCGGAACTTCTGGCCTTTGCGGCCAAATTTTCTGCGTCTTGACAAGAGAAAGAAGCTGCGGTAGTATTATACTACTGTTTTAGTATGTTATAACAGAAGAGGAACAGAATGACAGAAACACAGAACACTTCCCGCCGCCCCGGGGCGCTCATCGCCATGAGCGGCGGTGTGGACAGCTCGGTGGCGGCATGGCTCATGCAGAGGGACGGTTTCGACTGCACCGGCGTCACCATGCGCCTCACCCGCAACGAGGCCGTGAACACCGAGGGTCTGCACACCTGCTGCTCGGAGCGGGACATTGAGGACGCCGCCGAGGTGGCCTATGCGATGGATATTCCCTACGAGGTGCTGGATTTTACGGCAGACTTTCAGGAAAAGATCATCGACAAATTCATCCGGGTCTACGAGGCCGGCGGTACGCCCAATCCCTGCATCGACTGCAACAGATATATGAAGTTCGATCACCTGCTTCGCTGGGCAGAAGCGCACGGACTGGATCATGTGGTCACGGGCCATTATGCCCGGGTGGAGCAGGACGAGGCCACGGGCCGCTGGCTGCTCAAAAAGGGTCTGGACGAGAGCAAAGACCAGAGCTATGTGCTCTACAACCTCACGCAGGAGCAGCTGGCTCATGTCCGCCTGCCGCTGGGTGGTCTGCACAAGAGCGAAGTGCGCGCCATCGCCGAGCAGCAGCACTTCGTGAACGCCCGCAAGCACGACAGTCAGGACATCTGCTTCGTGCCGGACGGCGACTACGCCCGCTTTATGGAGGATTTCACCGGCAAGCACTACCCGGCGGGCGATTTCCTCGACGTCGGCGGCAGAAAGGTAGGCACCCACAGCGGCGCTGTGCGGTACACCATCGGCCAGCGGAAGGGCCTGGGCCTCGCCATGGGCGCACCGGTCTACGTCTGCGCCAAGGATATGCAGGCCAACACCGTCACGGTCGGCCCGGAGTCGGAGCTGTTCGATACCATCGTCTATGCGAACGAAGTGAACTGGATCGCCATCCCGGAGCTGAAAGGCCCCCTGCGGGTGACGGCCCGCACCCGTTATCATCAGACCGAACAGCCTGCCACCGTCTACCCGGCAGGGCCGGACAGCTTCCGTCTGGAATTTGACCAGCCTCAGCGCGCCCCCACCCCGGGGCAGGCCGTCGTGCTGTATCAGGGCGATGTCGTCCTTGGAGGCGGCACCATTACACAGGTGGCGAAGGGATAAGGGTAAGCCCGTGGATGTAAAAAGCAGAACCTAAAGGAGAAATGATATGCAAGACCAGTATTCCCGCACCCAGCTGCTGCTGGGCGCGGAAGCAATGACCAAACTGCACGATTCCCGCGTAGCCGTGTTCGGCGTGGGCGGCGTGGGCGGCTACACCGTCGAGGCGCTGGCCCGCAGCGGTGTGGGGGCTCTCGACCTGATCGACGACGACAAAGTCTGCCTCACCAACCTGAACCGCCAGATCATCGCCACCCACAAGACGGTGGGCAGGTTCAAGGTGGATGTGGCCGAAGAGCGCGTCCACGACATCGACCCCAACATCAAGGTCACTACCTACAAGACCTTCTTTGGCCCCGAGACGCAGGACAGCTTCGATTTCAGCCAGTTCGACTACGTGGTGGACGCCATCGACACTGTCACCGGTAAAATTGCGCTGGTCATGAAGTGCAAGGAGGCTGGTGTCCCCATCATCTGCTCCATGGGTGCAGGCAACAAGATGGACCCTACCCGCTTCGAGGTCACGGATATTTATAAGACTTCCGTCTGCCCGCTGGCCAAGGTCATGCGCACCGAGTGCCGCAAGCGCCGCATCAAGCACCTGAAAGTCGTTTACTCCAGGGAGCCTGTCATGACTCCCATCGAGGATGACTCCATCAGCTGCAAAGACCACTGCATCTGCCCTCCGGGTACCCAGCGCAAGTGTACCATCCGCCGCTCCGTCCCCGGCTCGAATGCCTTTGTCCCGTCGGTCGTGGGCCTCATCATCGGCGGCGAGGTTGTGAAGGACCTCGTGGGCTTTGTCCCCATGAAGGGCTGAATTTGATAGAATAAGAAAACGGCAGGTTCAATGAACCTGCCGTTTTCTTCATTATGAGCTGATTTTTACTGCTCAGGAGCGGCGAATGCGATGGGGGTAGCGCCAGCAGCTGCGTCCACGCTCTTCAGAGAGATGGGAGTGGTTTCGTAGTGCAGGGTCTCGAAGCTCTGGGTGCTGCCGTCCTCGGTGGTGAACTCGAGAACATAGGTCATGTCGCCCTGCTTGTCGGCCTCGACATCGCGGGTGATGACGACATTCACAAAGTCATCCGCGGTTTAGCCGCCGCTGCGCCAGCGCAAAGCCGACGGCGCTTGCCGCAAAGACGGCGTAATAGCTGACCAGCCGGTAGAACATCAGCAGGCTCATGGACGAAGCATCGGGGAGGAAGCTGCTGTACACCAGCAGGAAGGCCGTCTCCACCGAACCCATGCCCGCCACGTTGGGCAGGGCGTTGGAGACAAAGAGGGTCAGCGACGTGAGAAGCTGCACCTGCCAGAAGGTGAGTCCGGTATCCAGCCCCATGAACCGCAGCCCCATCCACGGCAGGCAGAAGAGCAGGAACAGCTTTACGAGATGCACGCCCAGAATGGCGGCACAGCGGGGCTTGTCCGCCAGCAGATGGCGGCTCTCGGTGCTCAGGGTGTCCAGCTGCTTGAGCCAGCTTTCCCGGCGCTCGGCCCAGCGGCCCGTGTCGGGCAGAAAATGCAGCAGCCACCGGGCCAGACGCTGCACCACCGGCAGGGCGCAGAGGGCGATGAGTCCCACGATGACGCCCGCCACGACAGCGTAGGCCCCGGGCAGATACCGCAGCACGCCGTCGGAGTTGGCCGCTATCCAGGGGCGGCCCGCCAGAAGCAGCACGGTGGCGTAAAGCAGGACGGATGTCTTGTGGAAGACGTATTGCAGGGTCATCAGCCCTACGCCGGGGCCAACGTCCAGCCCGCGCCGGTGGAGATACCACGTCTGAAACGGCACCGACCCTGCGCCGAGGCCCACCACATTGCCGAAGGTCCCCATCCATGCATTGTCGATACCCTGCCGCAGCGGGAAATGGGACAGGCGGCTGCGGACGATGAGCCAGCTGGATACGCCCTCGAGAAGCGGGTAGCTCAGGCCCACGGCCAGTGCCAGAAGTCCCTGCCCGAGGGTGAGCCGGCTCAGCGCCTCGGAGATCTCAGCCCAGTGCTCCCGGAAGATGAACACCACGATGCCGGTCAGCAGGGCCAGAACGCCCAGCGAGAGCAGGGTCTTTCGGCGCGAAGGGGCGGGGGAGGCGGACGAACTCATGCGGGGACTCCTTTCAAATTTCAACAAAAAACGGACTGGGATAAACTCTTAGGAGAGTATATCACAGTCCGGAGGTGTGTTTGTGAACAACTGCCAAATTTTTTGCCTCAGTTTCGGCAGAGTGATAAAGAACAGGGAGTTTATTCGCCGGTGAGCTCCTTTACAGCCTGTTGCAAACTGTCGGAAAACGCCTGCTTGGAGTAATGGTTCTCGTAAAGCTCACGGCAGGCGGGGCGCATGGCAGCCAGCTTTTCCGGGTGCTCGATGGCCCAGGCCAGCCGCTCGGCCAGCTTTTCGGGGTCGTCGTCCTCGTAGACGAAACCGTCCACGCCCTCGGTGATGAGCCCGGCGGTGCCGGTGTGCTCCGACACGATGGCGGGCTTGCCGAAGATGAGGCCCTCGGTGACGAAAGTAGGCATGGGGTCGTCGCGGGAGGCGCAGACGAGGCAGGTACACTGGGCCATCAGACTCTTGATCTCGTCGCGGGTGAGCCGCTTGACGTAAAAGACGTTGTCGGGGCAGTCAGCGGTCAGGCTCCGCACGGCGTCCATCATCTCAGCCTCTGCGGCCTTGCCCACGAAGAGGAAGGATGCCTTCTTCATGGTCTCAGGCGGCAGCAGCCGGATGGCTTTGCAGAAGATGTCCTGACCTTTCCGGTTCTCGAAGGAACCCACGGTGGCGAACAGAGGCCGCCCGCCCGCATAGCTCAAATCGTAGTGGGAGAACTTCTCGGCGGCGTAGTCCGGCAGGCCGTAGATGAGGGGCCGGATGTTGAACTCCGGCCGCACCGAGTGCATGGCGTTGGCGGCGTGGCTGCCGACGGAGTAGAGCCGGATATTTTCGCCCAGCTCTCTGGGGATCTGGTGGGCGATGTGGGGGTAGCCTGCAAAGGCATCGTGGAGCCACCAGAGCACCGGCACCCGCGCACCGCTCAGGGCGCGGACGGCCCGGGCCTCCACGACGGTGTTGGCCAGAACGAGGTCGGCGCAAAGGGCCAGCCCCCAGAGCAGGGGAGACTGAACACAGCCCTTGCGGGTGATGACGGTAGCTCCCGCCTCGAGGAAAAGCGGCATGGAGCCGCCGTCCTCAGGGCCGAGGACGACCACTTCGTAGCCCATGCTGCGCAGCACCGGTACGGCGCTCACCAGCACGATGGGCGCACCGGTCATGTCCAGCAGGTGGCTCATGATAAAGACGCGCTTCCCCTTTACAGACCAGACGTCTTCGGCGCAGATGTCCCGCTCATAGTGGGCCAGCGCCAGCGGGAGGCAGACGTGGCTGCGGCTGAGCTTCGCCGCCAGCGTCAGCAGTTCGACGGGATTTTCCGGGTCGCGGGCTTCCGCCTGACAGCGGCGCAGCAGCTCCCGGGAGACGAGGGCGCAGCCCGGGCAGGCTGCAAAGCCCTGACTGTGGTAGAGGGTGGTGACGCCTGAGTAGCCGAAGACGGCGTCGCTGGTGACGTAGTCTGCGCCGCTGCGCAGTGCGTCCGCAAAGCAGGAAAGGGCCGTGGGCATCAGGAAAAGGTCTTCCCTGACCAGAAGCACACCGACGGCGCTGCCGAGGGCTTCGGGGCGGAGGCTGTCCGTCAATAAAAATTTGCGGTGGAGCTGGTCCTGCAGGGAAGCTTTCAGGGCGGCGTTCCGCCCCGGCGCATAGACGCCGAGAAAAACTTCCTGGGTGTCGAGATATTCCTGTTTGGCGAGCTGAGCCCGCTGCAGAGTGGTATAACTGCTGTACATCGTATCCTCCTCTCCGCAGGCAGGCTCAATGGCTGCGATGGAACAGCCCCAGCAGGCGGCGCAGGGGCAGCGTGAGTTTCCAGCTGCTGGAAGAGAGGATGTTTTCCAGCGAGCTCTCGTAGGCTTTGCTCCGGGCGCTCAGCTCGGCATTGGCCTGATGCAGCTCGGAGAGATTCTTCTGCAGGGCCTCGATGGTCTGCTTCTGGTCAGCCGTAGTTTTTTCCAGCTGGTCGAGGTGCTTCTGCTCGCAGACGCGGGTCTTCTGGAAATACTGTACGCCCTCGAGAACGGCGGCGAACAATGGGTCGTCAGCCAGCGGCTCCAGCGGGAAGTAGCAGTAGCTCACGCCCAGCTTCATCCCGGCGGGGAAACGGTTCAGACCTTCCAGCATGAAATTCGGGTCGTTGTTGAGGAACAGGATGCCGTCGCCATGGAGCGGCACACCGTTCACCGGGCGGCAGAGGATGCGGTCATCCGAGAAGACGAAATCGGTGATGCAGCAAGGCAGTTCACCGGGGTCGAGACGGAGATTGAACGCGGTCTCCGGCAGCTCGAAGGTCGCTGTCACCATGCCGTTCAGCTCGTCGTATTCGTAGTCCGGGGCCTTGACGGTGTCTTTCTGGGAAAAGCCGAACCCGGCATCATAGTAAAGCAGCGGCTGCACCAGAGCAGGCGAGTCGGTCTGCCTCTCTCTCTGGGGGTGGGCAGCATAGAAGGTCTGCAGCTGCTTTTCCAGCTCAAGGCAGCGCTGGGCCAGCCGCGAAGTGCCTTCGTCTGCAAGTTTGAGCTGTTGTTCAAGGTCCGCAATGCGGCTGCGCAGAGCCGCTTCAGGAGTTTCGTTCATCATTACCGGGGCCTCCTCCAATTTATCGCAAGGCGTACAACCCGCGCTGCAAGCCCATGCATCAAAAGTAACTATAGTCTACCCTCAAAATGGCTGGATACCAAAGCGCAGGAATTTCAGTGTTTTGCCGCATAGCGGCGAGTTTTGCTCCGCTGCCGGGGCTTGTCCGCAGGCTTGCCGCCCCGAAGCTTCCGGCCAAGCTCTTTGCGGCGCATCAGAAGTTCGGTGACGGCGAAGATGGACACAAGCGAGAACACGAACTGCAGCAGCATCCCCTGCACCGGATGGTCAGCATACTTTGCAGCCATCAGATACCACGGGATGGCCGTCAGCTCCACAGTGTGGATGCAGAAGATGAAGAGCGAGCGCCGGCCCACCCACTCGATGGCGTGGGAGATGGGGCCGTCCACTCGGCGCTGCCATTTCAAAAAGAGCCGGATGATGCCGTAGCCCACTGCGCCATCCAGCAGGATGCTCAGCGGCCCCATCGTCCACTCACCCAGCGAAACGCAGTCGGTGCTCTGGGTCAGCAAAACGCCCGCGACGACGCCCAGCGCGGACGCGATAAGTCCGGCTTTGGCTCTGCCGGAAAGGGGAGTTTCGAAAAGGCGGCGCTTCTTGGCCAGATAGCCGATGTAAAGGTAGGGCAGCGACACCATGCCCTGTGCGATGCAGAAAGGAGCCTCCCACACCAGCGTGACGCCCCAGCCAAGCAGGGTGACGCCGACGACTGCGGGGGTTATGTACCGCTCGGGGAAGACCTCGAGCAGCACGTCCAGCAGCACCCACGCCAGCATCAGAGCCACTAAGTACCACATGGGTCCGCAGGAGAAAAACTGCTGCCCGAAGTAAGTGGCCGTGTGGGGCAGGCCTAACAGGAAACCGCCTAAGACCTTGGCCGATTCTGAGATGGCAGCATCCCACGAGCCGAAAGCTGCGTGGTGAAGGAAAGCGTGGAGCACCGTGGTGGCCAGTGCAGTATAAAGGTAAGGCTTGAGCAGGGTCTTGAGCTGCTGCTCGATGCATTTGTGGATGGAGCGCTTGCGGAAGCCGTAGCCGCTGGCAATAAAAAAGGCGGCCATCAGCGCTTCGCGGTAAGCGAACAGCGCGAACGCGAAAGGGGTGACGTCGTTGGTGCCGAGGGGGTAAAGCTCTGCCGTGTGGGCAAAGACAATGGCCAGCATTCCGATGCCTTTCAGCAGGTCGAACATGCCAAGGCTGCTTACAGTGCGGGGCTTGGTGCCTTCCATGAAAAGGGTCCTCCTTGTGCGCCATTCGTCCCGGAGGCCCCGGAAGGCCGTGTTTTAGGCGCGATAAATAAAAATATGAAGCTCGGCGGGGAGCTTTTTTGCTAAATAATATAAACAGTATAATGCTTTTTGGGCTTGCTGTCAATTTGATAAGGACTCAACCTCCGGGCGAAGTTTCGTCCTGACGAAAAAAGTGTATCACAGCTTTTCGCACATCGCAACAAAAGGAAAGAATTACATCTGCCTGCACAAATTGAACGCAAGCTCAAGTTGCATATTTGTGCAATTAAATCTTGCGTTTACGCTCTGCTTGCGGTATACTGTTGCCATAAGGAGCCGTGCCAAAGTTTTCCTCGAACTGCCAGAGATTCGGAATGACTCTGGAAAGTGAATGAAAAAAGTGCTGAGCTGAAAATTTGACAAAAAAGGAGAAAAACCGATGGCTGAATACATCAAAGTACCTGCAGGCGTATACGACATGGTGACCCGCTGCATGGAGCAGGAGTTTCCTGATCATGTGGCCATTCGCTATGTGGCCGAGGACGGCAAGACCGTCGTGGAGAAGAAGTATCGCGAGTATGCGCAGGACATCCGCCGGATGGTGGCCTATCTCAAGGCCGAAGTGCCGGACATCAAGGGCCAGCGCATCGTTCTGCTGAGCCGGAACTGCTATGAATTCTGCGTGGCGTCCTTCGGCATCATCCTCGCCGGCGGCGTTCTCGTGACTCTGAACCAGAAAAAGACCTGGGAGGAGCTGGAATATGAGCTGGGCCTCGTGGAGCCTGCCCTCATCCTGAACGACGGCATCGACTACGGCTGCCGCGCCGAGCTGGAAGCCGCCTGCGGCCTGAAGCTCCGCCCCATGGACTGCTATAAAGAGACCGCCCCCGGCGAGCTGACCAACTGCGTGGGCCACGATGATTTGATGATGCTGATGTTCACCTCCGGCACCACCGGCCGCAGCAAGGGCGTCATGCTCTCGGAGCGGAATATGTGCGCCAGCCTGCACACCTATTCGGAGGTGGCAGAAAACTGGATCACCAACCGCCTCCCGGCAGGCCAGAAGCTGCCGCTGAGCCATATGACCCTGCTGCCCCTCTTCCACATGGCCTGCTTCGTCTGCGTTATGTCCTACCCGCCTGCCGGATGGGCTCTGAACCTCTGCGGCGACATCCGCGACTTCTACCGCGACCTGGGCCTGATGCACAGCGACGTCATGGCCTCGGCCCCCATGCTGGTGGAGACCATCTACAATGACATGAAGCGTGGCCGTGTCAGCCGTCTGAACGGCCTGTGGGACCTGTGCTGCTCTTCCGCTGCCCTCGACCCCAAGATGCTGCTGGAGCTGGCCCAGAACGGCTTCGTCGTCAACCAGTGCTACGGTATGACCGAGACCTTCGGCGACGGCATCCTGAACTTTACGCAGGTCGAAAAGCACATGAGTGCCGTGGGCAAGCCCGACGACCACGTTCAGTATAAGCTGGACGAGACCGGAGAAATTTGCATCAAGGGCGACTGCGTGATGCTGGGCTACTACAAGGACCCCGAGGCCACGGCAGAGGTCATCGACGCCGACGGCTGGTTCCACACCGGCGACCTGGCCCGGATGGATGAGGAAGGCTTCTATTACATCACCGGCCGCAAGAAGAACCTTATCATCCTCGCCAGCGGCGAGAACGTCAGCCCCGAAGAGCTGGAAAAGAAGCTGGCCCTCTGCCCGGCCATCACCGAGTGCATCGTGAAGGAGAAGGACCAGAAAATTTGTGCCGTCATTTACTGCCCTGAGGATAAGCAGGAAGAGGTCAGAGCCTTCGTCATCGAGGTGAACCGCAGCCTGCCGCTGTATAAGCGCATCAGTGCCGTGGAGTTCACCGTTGAGCCCCTGCCCCGCAACGCTCTGGGTAAGCTGCTGCGCAAGTAACAAGTAAGAAGAAACAGTGAAAAGGATACGCCGCGTAGTTGCATTTCTCTGCCGAAACAGGTATTATTACTCTGAGGCAGAATATGTCAAATGCCGGCGTTTCGCTGCAATAAAGAAAAACAGCAAGGAGCGACAAAAATGATAAATACTGTATATGAGCTCATCACGGACGTCATGGCGAAGCAGTACCCCGACCGGGTGGCTTTCCGCTATGTGGCCGCCGATGGCAAGACTGTGGTGGAAAAGACCTATGCCCAGTATGTGCAGGACATCCGCAGGGCCGTTACTTATTTTAAGGAGAATATCCCCGACATCAAGGGCAAGCGTGTCGGCATCATGAGCCGCAACTGCTATGAGTACGGTGTCAACAGCTTCGGCGCGATCCTCGCCGGGGCCGTCGTCGTGACCATCAACCAGAAAAAGACCTGGCCCGAGCTGGAATATGAGCTGGGCCTTGTCGAACCTTCCCTCATCGTCAACGACGGCATCGACTATGGCTGCCGCCCCGACATCGAGGCCGCCTACGGCGATAAACTCCGCCCGATGGACGCCTTCAAGGACAGCGCGCCTGCAGAGCTTGTTGACTGCGTGGGCCATGATGATTTGATGGTGCTGATGTTCACTTCCGGCACCACCGGCCGCAGCAAGGCCGTCATGCTCTCGGAGCGCAACTTTTTTACCACGGTGGAGTGCCAGGTCAAATTCGGCGACGCCATGCTGGACTATAAGCACGAGCATATGCCCGAGGACAAAAACGACGTCCTGAGCAACTTCGCCATCCTGCCCCTGTTCCATCTGGGTACGTTTATCTGCCTCTTCGTTTGGGCCTGCAAGGGCTGGGCGCTGAACCTCTCCGCCGACATCCGCGATTTCTACCGCGACCTCGGCCTGATGCACAGCGATGCCATCGCTGTGGCTCCCATGCTGATGGAGGCCATCTACAAAGACGTCAAGCGGGGCCGCCGCGCCCGCCTGAACGGCGTCTGGAACCCCTGCGGCTCCTCTGCCATGTTTGACGGCGCCATGCTGGCCGAGCTGGCACAGCAGGGCATGATGATCACTCAGGTGTACGGCATGACCGAGACCTGCGGCGACGGCATCATCAACTACGAGCAGGACGAAAAGCACATCCGCGCCGTGGGCAAGCCCGACGACCACGCCGAGTACAAGCTGGACGAGACGGGCGAAATTTGCATCCGCGGCGGCTGCGTCATGCTGGGCTATTACAAGGACCCCGAGGCCACCGCAGAAGTCCTCGACGCCGACGGCTGGTTCCACACCGGAGACCTGGCCCGTGTGGACGAGGACGGCTTCTATTACATTACCGGACGCAAGAAGAATATCATCATCCTCGACAACGGTGAGAACGTCAGCCCCGAAGAACTGGAAAATCTGCTGTCCAAGTGCGAGGCCGTCAAGGAATGTATCGTCAGAGAGAAGGGCAAAAAGATCTGTGCCGTCATCTACTGCGGCGAGGCCGACCAGCAGACCGTCCGCGACTTCATCACCGAGACCAACCGTACCCTGCCGCTCTACAAGCGGATGAGCGCCGTGGAGTTCAGCACCGAGCCTCTGCCCCGCACCGGCATCGGCAAGCTGCTGCGCAAGTAAGAATAAACCGGGCAGGCTGCGGAATACTGGAAAAGAGCCGCAGCCGCCTTTAATGGAACTACGAAAGGAAGATTCAAACTATGGAAAGAACCGAGATCGTGTCCCAGATCCTTGCAATTCTGGAAGATGTTGCAGAAATTTCCCCCGAGGATGTCAACGAGAACAGCGTCCTGATGGACGATCTGGACCTGTCGTCCATGGAGATCCTGACCGTCGTCGCCGACCTGGAGGAGACTTTCGGCCTGCGCATCCCCGAAAAGGAGCTGCGCAACTTCGTCACCGTCAGCGATTTGGCCGACTATCTGGCCGCACACGCGGGGGAATAAGGAATGGATGCCGAACAGCGCTCTGTTTTTCAGGGTATCGTTTACTATTACCGCGAAAACATGGTCAACTGCCGCTATCAGGTCACGCTGAAAGATGCCGTGGACGGTGCGCTTTTGCAGCAGGCTCTGGATGCGGCCCGGGCAAAGGCTCCCTACTATTTCCAGAAGCCGGTGTGGGAGAAAAAGCTGCTCCACCTCGAGCCGTCGGACGCCCCCTGCCCGGTGCGGCAGGGCAGCGCAAAGCCCGAATTTCCGGACGAGAACGGCTTTACGGTTGCCCTGAGCTATGAGGGAAAAGTCGTCTACTTTGACTGGTTCCATTTCCTGGCCGATGGCCGGGGCATAGCACCCTTCATGACCATGGTGCTGCAGTTCTACTGCAACCTGCGGTACGGCACGGCTTTCGAGGGCCAGACCCTTGAGACGGACCCTGCCTACGACATCGAGGACATCCTTGCAAAGTACCCCGAGAGTCAGGTGGCCAACGATATGCAGCGCCCCGTGGTGCAGACCTTTGAAGAGACGCCCACCTGCTGCCGCATCCGGCTGGAAAAGGCGGGGCTTGTGGACGCCGCCCTCCGCTGCGGCGTCAAGCCTTTCAGTACCCTCACGGCCCTGCTCTGTAAGGCGGTGCGGGCGTATCTGGACAAGGACGAGGTGCTCTACAGCTACTCGACAGACGCCCGCGACGCGCTGGGTGCGCCGAACGCCCTCTACAACTGCGTGGCATCCTTCCAGCGCAAGCTGCCGCTGACGGCAGATGCCCCGCTGGCCGAAGTGGCCGTGGGCGTGGACGCTGACCTGAAAGAGAACCTTTCCGCTGAGCGAAAACTGTTCCGTATTGCGGAGCAGATGGGCTGGGTCTACCGGGTCTACCAGCAGAAAGCCAGCCTCAGCATCAAAAAGCGCATCTTCCAGATGGGCGAGTACATCAGCGGCTTCCCGGCGGACTTCTGGGTGAGCTATCTGGGCGACCCCTTCGCCCCGTCCAGCCCGGAACTGACCCGGTACATCGAGGACTTCCAGACCTGGGTGCCGGCGGACGGCGCTTCCATCGGTCTGGAATGCACCAGCCTGCATGGCATCATCACCCTCTGCGTCAAGAACAAGGTGCCGCGCCCCGGCTTTGCCGAGGCTCTGCGCGCCGCGTTCGAGGCCGAAGGCATCAAGGTGCTGGAAGCCGCAGAGCTGGGCGCAGACAATACATAAGATCAAACCTCTCCGTCACGCCGTAGGCGAGACGGAGAGGTTTCTTTTTATCCAAAACGTAATTTTTATATCAAATTTTCATGCGTCATACTTTTGCGAAAAAATCGCCTGAAAAGCCGATTTTTCCCTTGCGTCCAACAGTTTGCCGTGGTAGGATAGGTCGAATGTGACCGAAACACACTGGGAAATGGACAAAAGTGAGGAAAATCGTATGGAAAAAAATAAGAACAGCGGCTCGGCACTGGCAAGAAAGATGGCGGTGTCTCTGGTTTGCGGTCTGGCGGCAGGCTTTGCCTTTATGATGCTGCGCGAAAAGCTCGTGGCTTCCGGCAACAGCGGCATCTGGCAGACCATCAACGACCTGCTCTTCCAGGACATTACCGCAGAGGGCGCGGAACGTGCGCTCGGCCTCTTCTACATCATCGGCCAGCTCTTCATCAAAGCACTGCAGCTGGTCATCATCCCGATGGTCTTCACCTCCATCGCGCTGGCCATCGGCAGCATTGCCGATATCAGCACCATGGGCCGCATCTCGGCCAAGACTCTCTTCTGGTTCCTGCTCTGCTCCTTTATGGCGCTGGCACTGGCCGGATGCGTGGGCTACGCCACCTATTCCATGGGCCTCTTCAACGCTCACATCGAGGGCCTGACGGAAGCCGCCGGCTCCACCGGTTCCAACCCCCTGAATGTGGTGCTGAATGTCATCCCCTCCAACATCGTCACGGCTTTCGGCAGCAACAACGCTGTTCTTTCCTCCGTCTTCCTCGCGGTGGCTGTGGGCCTGAGCATGAATGTGCTGGGTGAGAGCCGTACTTCCACCCTCCGCCGCCTGCTGGGCGAGGTGAACGACGTGGTGGTGGTCTTCCTGAACTTCGTCGTCACAAACTTCGCGCCCTTTGCAGTCTTCGTGCTGCTGACCCGCACCTTCGCCATCTATGGCATTGATTACCTCAAGCCCGCTCTGGTGTATGTGGTGGTCACGGTGGTCCTGCTCTTCGTCTTCCTGCTGGTGGCCTATCCTCTGGTGGTGGCGCTGGGCGCAAAGCAGAACCCCATCACCTTCATTAAGAAGATCGCCAACGTGGCCGTCTTCGGCTTCTCCACCTCTTCCAGCGCAGCCACTCTCCCCCTGAACATCAGGGTCTGCACCGAGGATTTCGGCGTCGATGAGTCCATCGCCTCCTTCGTCCTGCCTCTGGGCATGACCATCAACATGGACGGCACCGCCATCATGCAGGTGGTGGCCACTGTCTTCATCGCAGGCTGCGCCGGTTACACCGTTACTCCCGCCCAGCTGGTCGTGGTCGCTCTGCTGGCTCTGCTGGCCTCGGTGGGTACGCCTGCCGCCCCCGGCGCAGGGGCCGTCATCCTCTTCACCATCCTGTCCGGCGCGGGCTTCGTGAATGACAGCGCCCTGCTGGCCTACTCCCTCATCCTCGCCATCAACCGCCCCATCGAGATGCTCGTCACCTCCCTGAACGTGGTGGGCGACGCTGTGGCCAGCATCTGCGTGGCCAAGAGCGAGGGTCTGCTGGACGAGGAAAAGTTCAACGCATAATTGACCTGTAACATACAAAAGCGCCCCTCCGTTTTACCGGAGGGGCGCTTTTTGCGCAGCAGAAGTCTTCTTTTTTACAGACGGCCCAAAGCCGCCGCCGGGGTTTTACGCCGATTTTGCGTCCGCATGGTTTCGGGCCGGGCGGCTGCGGCGGTAGAATAAGGCCGTTCCCGGTAAATCGAAAAAGAGAGAAGGAGCCATGAGGCTCATGGAAAGAGAGGACTTTCGCATGAAAGAGAATAAAATGTCCCGCCGCAGCTTTTTGAAGGTCGGTGCCGTTGCATCCGCCGCCGGTATGCTGGCCGCAGCGCCTGCCGCTGCCAACGCCGCTGCCCCCAATGCCGCCAAGGCAGCAGAGGAAGAGAACGGACTGCTGGGCGTGTTCGGCGGCAAACCCAAGTATGTCTTCCTCTTCATCGGCGACGGCATGGGTACGGCCCAGATACAGTCCGCCCGATTCTATAAGGGTACGGTGGAGAACAACGGCGCTGTCGTCGAGGGCGAGCTGAGCTTCACCCAGTTCCCCGAGGTGGGCAGCGTGACCACCTACGACAGCACTTCTTTCTGCCCCGACTCCGCTTCCACTGCCACTTCCATCGCCACCGGCCACAAGACCGAGAGCGGCGTCATCAATATGTGTCCGTGGACCCGCGATGTGCCGTATGAGACCATCGCCGAGAAGCTCCATGCCCAGAAGAACTACAAGGTGGGCGTCGTCTCCTCCGTCAACATCGACCACGCCACCCCCGCTGCCTTCTATGCACATCAGAAGACCCGCAAGAACTACTACGCCATCGGCAAAGAGTTGGCCGCCTCTGGCTTCGAGTACTTCGCAGGCGGCGAGTTCCAGAAGGTGAACGGCGACGGCACCGGCCCCGACAACCACGAGATCGCTGCCCAGAACGGCTACAACGTCGTCACCCGTCAGGCAGACGCTGCCACCCTCAAGGCTGGTGCAGGCAAGACCCTCATCATCGCCGAGGCACTGGCCGACGGCAAGGCCATGAACTACGCCATGGACGCCGCCGCAGGAGAGTGGCAGCTGACCGACTACGTCAGGAAGGGCATCGAGCTGCTGGACAACAAGAAGGGCTTCTTCCTGATGACCGAGTCCGGCAAGATCGACTGGGCCTGCCATGCCAACGATGCCGCCGCTTCCATCCACGATGTGCTGGAGATGAGCAACGCCGTGC
>OLRW01000986.1_pt1 | contig 20016 bp, 16 predicted proteins | sample 1672701 | NCBI WGS metagenome assembly OLRW01 (sample SAMEA3136715, study PRJEB25190) | human gut metagenome | biome: human gut; feature: human-associated habitat; material: faeces | place: Austria | collected 2013
TTTAAGACTGGCCACGCACATCGTAGACCTGCTTGTTCACATTCAGCACGCCAGTCTTAAAGTTCAGGTCGTCCCATTGCAGCGCCATGAGCTCGCCTCGGCGCAGGCCGGTGGCTAAGTCCAGAAGAAAGACTTCGTAGTAGCCCTCGAACTTCGCCTGAATGAGGAACCTTTGAAGTTCCTCCCGCGTCAGCACCTGCATCTCCCGTGCCTTTTTCGGCGGCAGCTTGCAGCCGATGGCCGGGTTCACACGGATCAGCCCATCCTGCACCGCCTTCTCCAATGCGGAGCGGCAGGTGGCGTGACACATACGCACCATTCGGTCGGACAGTCCTTCGCCGTACTTGTCGGCGAACCGCTTCCGGCCGCTTTTCTTGAGCCGACCGTAGAACTGCTGCAGGTCGTTCTGTGTCAGCTTATTCAGCGGGATGTCCCCAATCTCCGGGATGATGTGCAGTCGGATAACCAATAAGTAAAATGTAAAAACATAGAATCTCCGGTGTATAATATTGCGTGAGCGCACCATCTCAAGCCGCCAGGCAGGGCCTGTCAGCCAGAATCAGATTTGCCAGTGCAAACATGATATTGAATTTGGCTTGCTGCTTTTCAAGCCCTCGGTATCGTGTTTTTCGGAAATGCAGTTGCTTTTTAACGACACCGAATACGTGCTCTACTTTTGCTCGGACAGAAGACTTTGCGTGCTCTGCTTTCTTGGCGGCGTACTGTCCGCTTTTGCTCAGCTTCTTTACCTGTGAAGGACGACGGTTGATTTTATACTTGATTTTGTGACCCGACTTGTTCCTGACGACAGCATCTTCTCTCTTACCGGCTCCCAGATAGCCGCTGTCGCCGTAGACAGCCTCTTCTTCTCCGGTCAGTAATTCCGATGTTTCCGAAACGTCGTGTACATTTGCCGCTGTGGCTTTCACTGTGTGTACCAGTCCGCTGTCCTTGTCCACGCCGATATGTGCCTTATATCCAAAGTGCCATGTGTTACCCTTCTTGACCTGATGGGCATCCGGGTCTCGTTTCTCCTCCTTATTCTTGGTAGAAGATGGGGCAGAAATGATGGTGGAATCTACGATGGTACCCTTTTTCAGAATGAGGCCACGCTCCATGAGCGCTGCTACCACCTGAGCAAACAGCTTCTCCTGCAGTCCGTTCCGGATCAGCAGATTCCGAAAACGGCCGAGAGTATCCCCGTCCGGAACCTGATTGCTGGAATCAACGCCGCAGAACTCCGAAAATGCGCGGCTGTCGATTGCCTCTGCCACTGTTGCCTCGTCACTCAGGTCATAGAGGTTTTGCAGCAGATACAGTCGGAGCATGATCTCCAGCGGATAGGGTTTGTTGCCGCGCTCTCCTTTGTAATAGCACGGCTGAATCATGGCAAGCCATTCTCCCCACGGGACGATCCGCTCGATCTGACTGAGAAATTCTTTTTTCTTCGTCCGCACCTGCGCCAGTTCATCGCTCAGTGCGGACATGCTCATTTGTTTTTCCATCCTTTCTTTATATCATATCGAGCAATATTGTGTCTGCTTTTCTGTGCGGTATTGCCTTAGCAATTTGAACCAAACAATATAACAAAACCGCCACGAACCAATCTAACAGGTTCGTGGCGGTTTTTATGTACGTTTAAGTTTTACGCGGCAATCTCAGATCAGAGCAGCAGTGATGAGGCTCATCTTGTAGACTTCCTCAGCATCGCAGCCACGGGACAGGTCGTTGATGGGAGCATTCAGACCCTGCAGGATGGGGCCGTATGCAGCAAAGCCGCCCAGACGCTGTGCGATCTTATAGCCGATGTTGCCGGCGTTGATGTTCGGGAAGATAAAGACGTTAGCTTCGCCAGCAACGGTGGAGTTGGGAGCCTTCAGCTTGCCAACTTCCGGTGCAACGGCGGCGTCAAACTGCAGTTCACCGTCAACCTTCAGTTCGGGATGTGCTTCCTGAACGCGCAGGGTGGCGTTGCGCATCTTATCAACGGTCTCGCCCTTGCCGGAACCCTTGGTGGAGTAGCTCAGCAGAGCAACCTTCGGGTCGATACCGAAAATCTCAGCGGTATGAGCAGTCTCAACGGTGCTCTCGACGATCTCATCCTCAGAAGGATCGATATTGATGGCGCAGTCGCCCATCGCCAGCTTCTCGTCGCCGCGGACCATAATGAAGCAGGAGCTGACGGACTTGATGCCGGGCTTGCACTTGATCAGCTGCAGAGCCGGGCGAACGGTATCAGCGGTAGAATAGGTAGCGCCGCCCAGCAGGCAGTCAGCCTTACCCATCTTGACCAGCATGGTGCCGAAGTAGTTGGACTTGGACAGTGCAGCGCGGCACTGCTCCTCGGTCATCTTACCCTTGCGCAGTTCAACCATTTTGGCAACCATTGCGTCAAATTCAGGGTAAGAGGTCGGGTCGCAGATCTCTGCGCCGGTAATGTCAAAGCCGCCCTCAGCAGCAGCCTTTTTGACTGCTTCCGGGTTGCCCAGCAGCAAAACGTTCAAAATCTTGCCAGCCAGCAGCTTGGACGCTGCGGACAGGATACGGGCATCAGTGCCCTCAGTAAATACGATGGTTTTAGGATTTGCTTTCAACTGATTTTCAAAATTTTCAAAAACGTCCATGATAATACCTCCGTATCAATCTGGTGCCGGGTATCCGTGGATCCCGCACACGCTAGTACAGATACAATTATAGCACGATTTGAATTATTTGCAAATGGTGCAAGGACAAAACATATGTTTTTTGCGCAAAAAAAGTCTGAACTGGCTAAAAACGCAAAAATTCATGCGTTTGACGCAAAAATATCAGGCGAGATTGACAAAACTATATCAAACGGTGCGCGGGATGGAATTCTCTCCTTCCGGAGCAGAAAACCCATAAGAACGATAAAAATCGGCAACATCCTGTGGGCTGTGCACAACAACAGCCTGCAAAAGCCGGTCCGTGCCGGGCTGGCGGAAGCCGATGATGGTTTCACCTGTACAAATGCTGCTTTGCATTGCAATATCCGCCGGGCCAAGGCCCGGCGGCGGCTGCAACGCGGCGCAGGTTTTGCGGTGGTTAAAGAACATGGTGCATAACGCCTCCCCTGCTTTTCTTTCAGCATAGCGCAGGTTTGGGCAAAAAGCAAGTGCAATACAAAAAAGCCTTCCGGCACACAGGAGGGCTGCAATACCGGAAGGCATATGTAGGGAAATATAGAGAATGTCAGAATAAATCAGTCGAGGAATTCCTCGTTCAGCTGAACGCCAAAATCATGGGCAATGGCACGCAGGTCATCATCGGTGATGGTCTGGCGGATCAGGCCGCCGCCCATGGAGAGAACTTTGACATAGATCTCAGCACTCTTTTCAATCGTGTGGGCCAGGCCGAAAGTAATATCAAAATCGGGGCCGGAAGCAAACAGACCGTGCTGTGCCCAAATGGCAGCCTGGTATTTTTTCATCAGCTCACTGGTAGCCATGGCAATGTCAGCACCGCCGGGCACCATCCAGGGGCAGACGCCGACACCCTCCGGGAAAACGACCGGGCATTCAGTAGCGCTCTGCCACAAAGCACGGGTAAAATCACGGTCAGTCAGCGGCAGAATGTAGGTCAGGGCAATTACGTTGGTAGCATGGCAGTGGTAGATCACGTGGTTGGCACCGTTGGTGGCGGCCTTGCGCACGCTGTGGTTCATAAAGTGGCTGGGAAACTCGGAAGTCGGCTTTGCGCCATCGGCCAGGCCCCAGACAATGCGCCAGCTGTCGCCCTTATCATTGATCTCAACAATGCCGATGCTGTGGATAGGGTCCGGCTCCACATTGCGGAAGAACTTGCCGGAACCGGTGGTGATGAAATATTCCCCAGCCAGGTTATCAGCCTGAACGCCCATGTTGACCCACTCGCGCGGGGTTTCGTCAAAGAAAGGACGGCATGCGGCAACATCTTCCTCGGTCATGCGGTAGGTCAGGTTGCCGCCGTTGCGCTCATGCCAGCCCTGCAGCCAGCCGTCGTTGCACATACGGATAAAACCTTTTACGTTTGCTACATCATAAATCGTGCTCATAATACTGCTCCTTTACTCCATTGCCTTTTATCGTAACTGTTGCCTGCGGCTTACCGCGTGATGATATCAACAGGGACATTAAAGATCTTTGCCACTTTCAGGATGGTATCAATGTGGCGGCCGGTGGCTGCTGCCATGTGGTGGGTGGGGCCGGCTTCGCTCCAGCGGTTGCAGAACTCACGCGCACCGCAGCTGAAGCGGGTACGCATGTTGGTATCGCCAAAGGTAAAGATGGGGCCGGGTTCATTGACGCCCTCGGCAACCACAAACTTGAAGTGGCCGTCCTTATCCTGCGTGATGGCCAGATAGGTCACATCGCCAACCGGTGGATAGAATTGGGTCAGATAGCCGCCACCAGTCTTGCCGTGGAACACGGGCACGATCTTCATGGTCGGCTTTTTTGCCTTGGAGATATCGGCATCACCGGAGCCGGAATGGCCGATGATGCAGATATCCTCGTTGAAGTCGATGGAGTACATCTCGCTCAGCTGGCCGCAGCCCGCAATGGTTTTCAGGATGGACATTGCCATCGAAACCTTGATATCGCCCTCAACCGCGCAGGCAGTGCCCTGCTTGATGAGCATCGAGAATGCAGGAATCAGCATGGAGTCCAGTTTGCCGGCCACACCCTTGGCAAAACCGTCGTAGTGGGAAGCCACAAACGCAATCTTTTCGTCCTTGACCCACTGCTCAAAGGCAACAACATAACGGGCCATATCCCAGACCTTTTCGATCGTGCCGCCGCCCTCAATATCAAAGGTATCCAGAATATCCTGTGCCTTGGCACGAATCACTTCTTCATCGGTGATGTTATCGGCAATGGCCCACATTTTTTCCCAGTCAAACTGCTTGGTGTAAAGCCACATGCGGTTGTATAGGTTGGTTTCGTCAATGTACAGGTCCATCATGCCGGGGTACGGGCGGCCGATCTGGGCAAGGTTGGTATCGCGGAAGCGGCGGCGCACCTGTGCAGCACGGCACCAATCTTCAATTTCAGCCTGCACACCGGGGTCACCGCCCTCGACCACGCCGGTGATAACGGCATGGCGCTTACCGGCGCGTTCCAGGTCGGCAACCATTTCACCAACGGCACCACAGGCGTACAGTTCACCTAGCCAGGTTGGTGTATCAGTGTTGGCATAATCCGGGGCTTTCTTCTTCTGCACATTGACCAGTACAACGGGTACATCCAGATCGCGCACGGCGGGCAGCATGTTGTAAGAGGTTGCATAGGTCAGCAGCTGCAGAATAACCAGGTCAACGTCTGCGGTACGGAACTTATCGCCCGCTGCCATGGACTGCTCTTTGGTGGTAACAATGCCGCCGTCAATGACCTCAACGGTATCGGGAATGGTCTTTTTGAAAGCGGCATACTGACCCTCAAATTCAGGAACCAGGGTTGGGAACTGCGGCAGATAGGCACCCAGAGCAATGGCAAACACGCCAACACGGGCTTTGGTTTCAACTAACATGGATATTACCCCCTGTAATAAAATTTATTGCGGATCACATTCCAAAATAGTGAACGACTTTTTGATGGAGGCGCGTGCATCCGCAAGGTCTTTGAACTCCCCTGCACGGATCATCTGCACCATCAGGTTGCCAAGGGCGGTACCCTCGGTAGGGCCTGCAAACACGGGCAGCTGGGTGGCATTTGCGGTCATCTGGTTCAGGTACATATCCTGGCTACCGCCGCCCACAATATTGATGCTGGTATATTCTTTGCCGGTCAAGCTTTGCAGCTCTTGAATAGCGGCCTGATAATCATGCGAAAGCGAGTTATAAATGGTCTGCATCACTTCGCCGGTGGTGGCGGGAACCGGTTTGCCGCCGTCTTTGCAGGCAGCCTTGACTTCTTTGATCATGGATTTCGGCGCCAGGAAGCGGTCGTCGCCAGTGGATACGATCCCGGCAAAGCTGCTGGCTTCCTGCGCGGCGGCAATCAATTTCGGGAAAGACGGGCGGGTTCCGGTCTGCTCGCCAAGTTCACGCCGCACAGACTGGATCATCCACAGGCCCATAATGTTCTTAAGGTAACGGTAGCGGTATTCATAGCCGCCCTCGTTGGTAAAATTGGCCTGCATGCTGGCAGGGGTCGTGATGGGGTCTTTGTTTTCCACACCCAGCAGGCTCCATGTGCCGCTGGAAAGATAAACGGCCTTATCATCCCTTGCGGGAACAGCCAAAAAGGCGGAGCCGGTATCATGTGTAGCGGGCAGTACGACGGTGCAGTCAAAGCCGACATAATCCTTGACGGCGGAGCTCAAATTTCCCAGTTTGGTGCCGGGGGTGCTGATTCTGCCAAAGATTTTGCGCGGCAGACCAAGCCGGTTGATGATTTCATCGTCCCAATCCTTGCTTATAGCGCCCACCAGGGCAGTGGTGGAAGCATTGGTGTACTCGTTGGCCATCACGCCGGTCAGGCGGTAATTCAGGTAATCCGGCACCATCAAAAAATGCTCGGCAGCGGCAAGCTGTTCCGGGTGCTCTTTCTTTAAGGCACACAGTTGGTAAACCGTGTTGAACGACTGGTACTGGATGCCGGTACGGGCGTAAAGTTTTGTAAACGGCAGAATGGGTTCCAGTTCCTCCCGCATGGCGGCGGTGCGGCCATCGCGGTAAGCAACGGGGTCCCCGATAGGGGTACCATCGGCATCCAGAAGCAGAAAGTCAACAGCCCAGGTATCAATACCGACCGTTGTGGGTGTATAGCCTGCATCGTGGGCGGCTTTCAGCCCCTCGATCACATTCTGAACCAGGCCTTCCATATCCCAGCAAAGGTGACCGTTCTTTTCAATCAGGCGGTTTTCAAAGCGGTAGACTTCATGCAGGGCCATAACACCATGTTCCACGGTGCCAATAATGTGCCGGCCGCTGGATGCTCCGATATCTACAGCAAGATAACAGGTTTGCATCTTTCTCTCCTTTTGGTAAAATACGAATCAGGCGAACTGCCTTATGCTATTAGTATAGCGGCATAATATCCGGCATTCCATGGTTTGAAGTGGACTGTTTTTTGTGAAAATTCTACTTTGCCATTTCCTGCTGGCAAAGGCGGTTTCGCTGCTTTTACTTGACTTATAGTAATGGGAAAAAATTAAGTCTGTGTTTTTTCGATGACAAGGCGAAGTTTGTTGTAATACTGTCGCAGTGCCCGGCGAAAATGCTAAAAGTAAAGGCAATACCGCATAATTCTAAGTGCCGATACGGCGAGCGAGGTGCGGCAGATGCCAAGCCAAAAGCGCAGATAATACTGGATGTCTTATCGAGCATTTTGGCAACGCAGATGCCGTGCCGCAGCTGCCGGAGCGGTGCTTAAGCCGCAAGGCGGGAATTGTGCGGTGTTGCCTAAAGAATAAAAATAAAAAAGCCCCGCCTGCCGGGCAGAACATTCTGCATCCGGCAGGTGGGCCTTTTGATTGTTGCAAATAGATAAATGAAAATTTACTGCCTTTTCTGCATCCGCAGCAGGCTGTACGGCATCAAGGGCGTGGCACAGGGAATGGTATACTGCATCATCGGGTGCGGGGTGGCATCCACCGCTTCCCCTTCCGCGTTTTTGATCCATTCAGGGGTTACGGGCACGACCGAACCATCTGGCTGCAAAATTTCCAGCGAATCTCCCAGGCAGAACTTGCTGCGCTGGGTGCAATGGGCAACGCCGTCTTCCCACGAATCCACAGTGCCGATGAAATCCCAATCTCGCACATAAGTATGGCTGGGCGTCTGCAGGGCTTTCTCTTTGCCAAAATAGAAACCGGGTGAATAATGGCGGTGGCTGGTACGGTTCAGCTCATCCAGCACGGAATCCGGTAAATCAAACGTATCACTGGCGGGGTTTGCCAGGTACTGGTCCAGCGCTTTGCGGTAAGCGGCGGTAACGGACGCAACGTAATAGAACGTTTTGGCGCGCCCCTCAATTTTCAGAGAATCCACACCAGCCTTGCAGATCAGGTCCAAAAACGGTGCGGTGCATAGGTCGTTGGCGTTCAGGATGTAGCTGCCTTCCTCATTTTCGCCAATGGGCATATACTGGCCGGGGCGGTTTTCTTCTACAAGATAGTATTTCCAGCGGCAGGGCTGGGCACATTCGCCGCGGTTGCCGCTGCGCCCGGTCATATAGCTGGAAAGCAGGCACCGACCAGAAACGCTCATGCACATGGCGCCGTGCACAAAGGCTTCCAGTTCCAGCTCCGGCGGGGTGTTATCGCGGATCTGGGCAATATCGGTCAGGGTCAGCTCGCGCGCCAGCACCACACGCTTGGCGCCCAGGTTGTAGGCCATGGTTGCAGCAGCATAATTGGTGATGCCTGCCTGGGTGGAAAAATGCACATCCACATCCGGAGCATACTGTTTGGCAAGGCTCAGTACGCCAAGGTCCGCAATGATAAAGGCATCCACCCCGGCTTCGGCCGCGTCCTTGATATACTGCGGCAGCTCGGAAAGCTCATCGTTGGTGGGCAGGTTATTCAGGGTCAGATATACTTTTTTGCCGCGAGCATGGGCAAAAATGCAGCCATCATGAAGCTCGCCAATGGTCAGGTTGACCGGTGCGGCGCGCATACCAAAGCGCGGCAGTGCGCAGTATACGGCATCGGCACCATACATGACGGCATATTTCAGGGCTTCAAGGCTGCCGGCAGGTGACAGCAGTTCCGGACAGGACAACATAAGATAACGGCTCCTTTGTTCAGTGAAGTTCAGCTTTTATCAGCCCCAACCGGCGATGATGCAGTTCTGATGGTGTTCGTCTGCCGTTTTGGCATAGAAATATTCGCCAGGGTGATCGCCGTTCGGGTTGCCGGTAACAAAGAAATAATAGCCTTCGTCCAGATATTCCTGGTCGGGATTCAGCGCGGCGGCAATGGCATCAATACCGGGATTGGTGATGGCACCGGCGGGCAGGCCGCTGATGCGGTAGGTGTCGTAATGAGCAAGCACATCATCCGGAACAGCACCCTGTTCCGGCCAGCCGTAATAAGCGGCGGTGGGCGAATTCCACAGGTAGTTATTGTCGCTATCGTTCATGATATAGCTGCTGGCATTGGATTCCAGCTTATGCTCTGCCCACTGCGGGTCATCGGATTCCAAACGATTGTGGAAGCAGGCGGAAACCTTGGCGTCTTCTGCGGGCATACCGGCTTCTTCCTGAATAAAGCTGGCCAGAATGACAACATCATTCATTGTGGTGCCCTTTTCGTTGATGGTATCCCACAGGTCGGAAGTTTTGGCGTCGAATTCCTTATAGAAGGTGTTGACGTAATTATAGACCGAGTCATCGGTGAAGAACTCGTAAGTGTCCGGGAACAGGTAGCCCTCGCACTTCATCAGGCGGCCTTCGGTATCCGGGATGGCATTCCAGAAATCATACTGGCTGAAATCGGAACCATCCTCGCCGTTGGCGCAGGCAAGGAAATCATCCACCGAGCACAAGCCATTTTCTTCCATCTTCTGGGCAATAGCAACGGCTGTGTAGCCTTCGGGGAATGTGATGGTAATGGTCTTGCGCTTGACCTGCTGCACGCTGAGGGTTTTCAGGATCGTGTTATAATCCATGCCGGAGCGCAGGGTAAAATCGCCATACTGCAAACCGGAAGCGCGGCCGCTGTATTTGGCATACAGCTTGAACAGCCAGTCATACTGGATGACGCCATCCTCTTTCAAAACGTTTGTGATGTCTGCAACAGTGGAACCCTGTTCAATGGTAACGGTCTGCTCCGGGCCGAGTTCGCCGTTGCCGGCAACTTCGCCGTAGAACTGGAATACTTTCCAGCCGCCGATGCCGACGATAGCCAAAATGACAACAAGAACCACAAGCCCAATGGGAAAACGGCGGCGGACGGGTTCATCATCGTCATCCTCTGCGTACTCGTCTGGACCTTCGGCGTCTTCGTACAGGTCCTGCGGGTCAGGATCAGGCTGTACCGGGCGCTTTGGTGCGGGGGCTGGCGCAGCATGATAAGCCTGGCGTGACTGCGAGCCCTTGTCCTGGGAATCACCACGATTGATTTTCATTCCAAATCTCCTTTACCAGGCAGCAGAACTGCCCTGTTTCACGTATGCACGGTCTTACAGCAACAGGCGGAAATAAACGTCCGTAACGGGGAACGGCTGCCCAAGGTAACAAATCATGCCGTAACCACAGCGCTTACCCTCGCCCAGGTACAAAAACTGATTTTCCGCCAGCAACAGCCGTGCTTTGGTCAGACCGGTATGTTCCCGCGCGGCCTGCAGCAGAATATCAGCCGAATGGTCGTTATCGGCCTGCAACTCCATAAAAAGCAGCTCGTCCTTTTCCTGGCAATAGAGGCCGTAACCGCGCTGGTTGGAAACAATGGTCATACCGCGGCGGTAGAGCCGGGTGATCATGGTGTTCATGCTGCTTTCCGGCAGGGCGATGCAGGCGGGCTGGTAGCGCATGCGGGTGTCGATCAATTTGCGGACTGTCAGATTATCAAACTCTGCTCGTGCCCACAAATTGTGTTCAATGGGCTTGCGGATGATGCGCAGCGGGAAGCGCCCCTGAAAATTCAGCTGGGAAAACGCTTTTGCGGCCCGCGTGCTTTGCGGTGCCGCCACAGCAAAATCACACCCTTTGGCGGAAAAGGCGCGCAGGCAGGTTGCCAGCAGTTTGGGCATCAGCCCGCGCCCCTGCAGGGACGGGTCCGTTGCCATGCAGCAGAGCCATACGCCGTGGTGGTGCCCGCATTCCACTGGAACCGCACCAATCATGGCGGCCGGGATGGGCTTTGCACCGGGGGCCGGGTCCCGGGCAAGGATCAGGATATTATCCAACCCCACAATTCCACAAAGCCAGTCCAAAGCATCCTGGCGGGTTCCGCCATACGTTTTGCGGCGGAACGCAACCATCTGCTCCAAATCAGCTTCCGTTGCTTTGCAAAGCATGTTCTATCCCCTCCTTGCCGTATTCAACATGTGGCTTTTGCTGCCAACGGTTTTAGCTCAAAATCCGCTCCAGGTATGCCATCACTTCGGACTGAATATCCTCCGGCGTGCGGATGGTTTTCTGGCCGTCTACCGTTGTGGTACACTCAATGCGGTGCCAGCCCAGCTTGCGTGCGCAGTATTCAGCGGCGGCGCGGGAACGGGCCAGGTATTCGGTATCGCGTTCCTGAATATCTTTTTTGCTTTCATCGCCGTGGTAGCGCTGCGCAATCAGGCGCTGGCTGACATCGGGATCAACCGCAAGGTATACAACCGCATCCGGCGCAGGCAGGCCGAGCTTTTTGTACTCGAACTCAAACAGCCACTCCAGAAAACCATCCCAGTGCATCGGCGGCAGTTTGGAACATTGGTGAACAGCGTTGGAGGTGGTGTAACGGTCAGAGATGATTAGCCCATTCTGGCGGTAGACATTGCCCCACCTGGTTTTGTAGCTGGCAAAGCGGTCAACAGCATAAAACGTTGAAGCTGCATAAGCGTTCACGTCATCCGGGCGCTGGCCGAACTCGCCGGAAAGATACATCTTGACCAGTGCGGAGGACGGACTGTCATAATCTGGGAAGCTGATTTTCAGCGGGTCATAGCCTTTGCTATGCAAATTCTGGCAGGCAAGTTCTGCCTGTGTGCCCTTGCCGGAACCATCCAGGCCTTCAAAAATAATCAGTTTACCCATGGTTTTCAGCCTCCTGTTTCAGTGTTGCATATTTATCACGCACGGCGTTCTGCTTGCCGCAGCACATACCGCCCTCCGGGCAGGGACCCGCCAGGCAGCGGGGACCAGCTGCGGCAAAAACATGCGGCGCAAGCGGGTATACAAGGCGCAGCATTTCATCGGCAACGGCGCGGATCTCCCACTGGGCACGGTTGCAGCAGCGCAGGTTGAAAAAGTTGTTCAGGCTGCGGCAGTTCATGGTCATTACCATTTTTGTCTCGCAGGCGTTGGGCAATACAAAGCGGGCGTCCTCGTTTGCCATTTTGCTGGCTTTGGCGCGGGCGGTCTTTTCCGGCATGCCCTGCTCCATCAAGGTGTGGGTATGCTTTTCTTCCAGTGCTTTGACTAGCTCCAGGTAGTGTTTGGCATCGGCGTTCATTGCATCAATAAAAGCCGCTTTGGCCGCAGGGTCAGCCTCAATTTCCGGGGGAATCACATAACGGAAATCTTCCAGCCGCACATAGCGCTGGCTCTGCACACTGAAACTTGCAATGCGGTGGCGGGTGACCTGTGCCAGAAAGGTGCGGGAAACGCCCTCAATGCCAAAGGTAAAGCTGGCATGTTCAATGGGGCTGGCGTGGCCGAAGTCATTCAGCTTTTGCAAAAAGGCTGCGGTCTTTTCCGGTGTTAGGCCATCCAGCAGGGTTTCGATATGTGCATCAGAATAGCACAGCTTGGCGGCTGCGGCAATGGTCTTTTCGGGGTCATTGGTGTGGGCGATCAATGTTACAAGCATGGGCCCGTTCCCTCTTTTCCTTTTTATCAGTGGTTTATTCTTCGCTGGTCAGCTTGGTCAGCGGGGCGTAATTGGCCATTGTTTTTTTGATGCCAACGCGGTCAAACTGGATTTCTACAATACAGTCCCCCGCAACCGGCGTTACTTTCAGCACCTTGCCGCGGCCAAACACCTTGTGGTCCACAAGGTCCCCGGCTGCAAAGTTGGCGGCCTTTTTGCGTGCGGGTGCGGCGGGCGCAGTGGTAACGCCACCGCCCGCCGGAGCAACCGGAGCACCGGAATGATGGTTGACGCGGCTACTGCCATACCCGGCGCCAAAGCTACTGCTTTGGACCGTGTGGCGGCCGCCGGGGTAGTTCGGGCTTTCGTGCCCGCCGGAAGCAAACCCACTTTGGAAGCCGCCGGCATACTTGTTGCCAAAGCCGCCGCGGTTGTATTCACTGTTCAGATACCCGCGGGAAGCCCCGGAGTATCCGCTGCGCCCGCCGGGAACATTGGTGCTGTAGCTGCCGTACCCGGCGCCAAAACCGCCGCTGTAAGCAAGCTCTGGGCTTTCGGTTTCGTCCATCACATTGGGGTCAATCTCATCCAAAAAGCAGGAAGGCGGGTTGCGGCGCGTCTGGCCGAAAATCATACGGCTGCGGGAGGAAGAAAGATACAGCTCTTTCTTGGCGCGGGTAATACCGACATAGCACAGGCGGCGTTCCTCTTCCATTTCTTCCTCGCTGTAGCGAGCAAGGTCACCGGGGAAAACGCCATCCTCCATACCAATGATAAACACATACGGGAATTCAAGGCCCTTGGCGCTGTGCATCGTCATCAGGGTAACGGAATCAGCATCTTCATCATAGGAATCAAGGTCTGCAATCAGGGCAACTTCTTCCAAGAAACCGGAAAGGGTTGCGTCTTCCCCGTTCTGCTCCGCATAAGTCTTTACGGAAGAAATCAACTGGCCCAAGTTTTCCAGCCGGGTCTCGCCTTCTTCTTTCTGCGCTTTCAGCATGGCTTCGTATCCGGTCTTGCGGATCACTTCACCGGCAAATTCATCCAGCGGAAGGGTGACGGAAAGATCACACAGTTCACGGTACATGGAGTAAAACGCGTTCAGCGCGCTGGCGGCACGGCCCAGTGCGGGATAAGAAGAAGCCTCCCGGATGATCTCCATCATCGGCACGCCGTTGGCGGCGGCCAGTTCCCCGATCTTATCAATGGTGGTGGCACCAATCTTTCGTGCAGGTTCATTGATGATGCGGCGCAGGCGCACGTCGTCCCGCGGGTTGACCACAACGGCCATGTAAGAGTTGATATCCTTGACTTCCTTGCGGTCAAAGAAGCGTTGGCCACCCACAATGCGGTACGGGATACCGGCACGGGCAAAATAAGTTTCGATGGGGTTGGACTGCGCATTCATGCGGTACAAAACGGCATGGTCTTTTAAGGAAGCACCATTTTTCAGGTTCTGGCCAATAACCTCGGCCACATGGCTGGCCTCATCCTGTTCCGAAGCAGCCGTATAATGGTGAACTTTGTCACCATCGCCGTTCTGGGTCCACAGGGTCTTGCCCTTGCGGCCGTTGTTGTTCTTGATGACGCTATTGGCCGCATTCAGAATGTTGGAGGTGGAACGGTAGTTCTGCTCCAGGCGGATGGTTTTGGCCCCGGCAAAAACTTTTTCAAAGTTCAGGATATTTTCAATGGTAGCACCGCGGAACTTATAAATGCTCTGATCGTCATCGCCAACAACGCATACATTGTTGGAACCACCGGCCAGCAGGCGCACCAGGTGGAACTGGGCCACGCTGGTATCCTGGTATTCGTCCACCACGACATAGCGGAACTTCTGCTGGTAGTATTCCCGCGCTTCGGCATCGGTTTTCAGCATCTGCACGGTATGGAAAATCAGATCGTCAAAGTCCATGGCACCAGCCGTGCGCAGCCGGTTGGAATAGGCGGTATAGATTTTGGAAATCAGAGCAGCCTTGGTATCGCGCGGCGCTTCGGCGGCGACATCTTTGGCGGAAAGAAGTTTATCTTTGTAACCGCTGATCTGGGAGATGGCTGATTTGACCGGCAGGAACTTGTCATCAATCAGCAGTTCTTTGTAGATCTGCTTGATGACACGCTGCTGGTCGTCGGAATCGTAAATCGTAAAGCTTTTGGGGAAGCCAATGCGTTCGGCATCGCGGCGCAGGATCCGTACACAGGCAGAGTGGAAAGTGGAGGCAAATACATCCCCGCCCATGGTATCGCCCAGCATGGCTTTCAGGCGTTCTTTCAGCTCTCCGGCGGCTTTATTGGTAAAGGTAATGGCCAGCACATTCCACGGGCGGGCCGGGGCAACGCTCATCAGCGGCATCAGGGACTGCGGAACCGGCTGGCCGCACATGATAGCGGTGCGCAGCTGCTCCAGATCACTCTGCGCAACCGGGCGGCTGACCTCTTTGGAGCCATAGGCGCGGCCAAAACGGATGATATTGGCAATGCGGTTGACCAGAACGGTGGTTTTGCCGGAGCCTGCACCTGCCAGGATCAGCAGCGGGCCTTCGGTGGTAAACACAGCCTGCTGCTGCACCGGGTTCAGCTTAGTAAAGCAGGAAGCGATATAGCGGTCCCGCAGGGCCAGAAATTCAGTGGTAATGGTATCGGGCATAATGAACCTGTCCTTATATTATATGGCAGAACCAGCCCGGAACCATGCAGGGCTGGGAATTTTGGCAAACGCTGTATAGTATAGCACACTTTTGCCAGATAGAAAAGTAGGCTGGCGGAGGTATCCGCAGAAAATCATACTTTTTACAACCTGCACAAAAGCTGCGCTTTAATTGGAAAAACCTTCTGGGGATTGCAGTCGGTTATGCCACGCTCTGGGGGTGGCATCGCGGAAACCGGCTGTCAGGTATTGGCCCAGCGTTAAGCTGGCTGCGGTTCCGCGTGCCACACAGTTGATGGGGTCTGGTGCGATGGCAACATCCACATGCAGCTCCCCGGCAATATAACCAGCCAGGCCACGCAGCATGGAGCCGCCGCCAGTCAGCAGAATGCCGTTCTTGGCAACATCAGCGGCCAGTTCCGGCGGGGTGCTTTCCAATACATTGCGGGCAGTGGCGGCAATGCGGGCGGCCAGTTCCTGCACGGGCAGGTACAGGTCCCGCGTATAGACAAGGCGGCGGGCGGGCAGGTTGGTCTCCCAGGAATGACCACGGATCTCCATTACGCCCTCAAACTCGCTTTTGGTGCAGCAGGCAACCTGCTTTTTCAGCGCTTCGGCGGTTAGAGGGCCGATGGCAATGTTGAATTTTTCCTGAACATACTGGGCAATGCACTGGTCAAAAGCGTTGCCGGCGACCGGCAGGCTGGCGGCGCGCACCCGCCCACCCATGCTGATCACGGCGATATCCGTGGAGCCGCCGCCGATATCAATCACCATGCAGCCCATGGGTTTGCGGATATCCAGCCCTGCGCCAAGGGCGGCGGCGACAGGCTCATCCACAAGGAAAACCTGCCGTGCCCCGGCTGCCATGACGGCTTCTACCACGGCGTCAGCTTCAATGCCGGTAATGGCTGCCGGAACGCAGACCGATACGCGCGGCTTGATGATGCGCGAACGGCATACCTCATTGATAAACCGCACGATTAGTTCGTTTGTCATGCGGTGGTCCTGAATAATACCGTCCCGCAAAGGGCGGATGATATCAATATAAGAAGGCACACGCCCCACCATGCGCAGGGCTTTGTCCCCCACTGCCAGAATGGTGCTGCTGCGGGTATCAACAGCACCAATGCTGGGCTGATGGAACACAACTCCCTGTTCCTGTGTGGCAATGATAATGGAAGTTGTGCCAAGATCAAGGCCGATATCATATTGCTTCATGTTTATCTGGTACTCCTTGCTGCCAGAAGCAGCACTTTGTTATCTATTGTGAATTGCCATCAACCATCCGGCAGATAAAAGTTATTTGCTTTCTTTTGATGTTCCGGCGGCACCGTGGCTTTTGGGCATCAGTTCCGTCGCTGCAACACACACGCCGTCCACACTCACAGCGCCACCCTCCAATAGCGCTTTGGCGCAGGCAGAGATGGTGGCACCAGTGGTGATCACATCATCCAGCAACAGCAGCCGCATTCCGGAAAGGTCAACCCCAGTACGGCAGGCGTAAGCATCCTTGACATTGGCAAAGCGCTTTTGCTGGTCCAGCAATTTTTGCGGTAAAACCTGCCGGGTCAGGCACAGCGGCTGGATGACCGGAATGTGCAGGATGCGCCCAAGGCGCTGCGCTAGCAAAAGGGGCATATTTTCCGCGCGGTTCTTTTTTACGCGCGGCGGCACCGGAACAATGGCGCTGTACAGCGAAATGCCGGATAGATTCTCGTATACCGGGCGGTACCCTGGGGCACGGGCGGGCTGTGCGCCAAAAATCAGCACAGCCATCAAATCCGCCAGTTCTCGCGCATACCAGGGGTTGCCGTTCTCCTTGCAAAGCAGGATAGCATGGCGCACACTGTCTGCATAATAAAAGGCAGCTGCGCAGGTGTTGACAGCGTAAAAGGCGTGCTCCGTTACAGGCAGACGCGGTGGAAGATGCCGCAGACGCTCGGCTTCCGGTATACAGGAACGGCACACGGCGGCTTTCCAGGCGCTTTGCTCAAGTACCGTGCCGCACAGCGGGCAGTGCCGCGGATAGGCAAGGGCCAGCAGCGGTTCCAGAGCCGTTCGCCCACGGTCCAGCCAATCCAGAGATATGCGTTTTCTCTGTTTCATCTGCGTTTTTCAGCCGGAGTGACTGCCTCGCGCAGCAGGTAGCGCAGCCCGCTGTAACGCATGTTCTGGCGCACATTATCCACCATGGCCTGCTCGGTGCGCCGGGTTCCCGCCAGAATGCACAGGCGGCGTGCGCGGGTAACCCCGGTGTACAACAAGTTGCGGTAACAAAGGCGCGCGGGTACATCTGCCACAGGCATAATGACGGCCGGAAATTCAGAACCCTGGCTTTTGTGCACTGTTACAGCGTAAGCGGGTTCCAGCTCGGCAAGCTGGTCAGCACCGTAAATATACTTTCGGTCATCCATCCGTACCGTCACAGCACGGCTTTCGGGGTCAACGGCAGTAATAATACCCATATCCCCGTTATAGGCACCCACACCGGCTTCGGCACCGTCCCGCTCATAGGGAATGTCATAATCGTTTTTGATCTGCATTACCTTGTCGCCACAGCGCAGCACACGGCCGCTTTGCTCCCAAATGATCTGCGGCTTATCCGGTGCAGGCGGGTTCAAAATGGCCTGCAGGCGGCGGTTCAGTTCTACGCTCCCGGTGGGGCCAACCTTGGTGGGGCAAAGCACCTGGATGTCCCGCACGGGGTCATAGCCATAACTTTTGGGCAGCCGGGTACTGACCAGGTCGCAGATCAGCCTCTGGCAGGCAAGACCGGTGGATTCGATCATGAAAAAGTCATCATCCCGCCCGCCTTTTATGGGCATCTGCCCTTCCACAATGCGGTGGGCGTTCTGTACAATCATGCTTTTCTGCGCCTGGCGGAAGATCTCATTCAGCCGTACGGTGGGCAGAACGTCTGCCTGCAAGATCTCCCCCAGCACACTGCCGGGGCCAACGCTGGGCAGCTGGTCGGCATCACCTACCATAATAATGCGGCAGTGGTAACGCGCGGCGGCCAACAACGCCTGGAACAGCTTGGCATCTACCATACTCATCTCATCCAGAATGATAACGTCAAACGGGAGAAGATTCTTTTCATTATGAATAAAACGCACGCTGCCGGTAGAATAGTCCACTTCCAGCAATCGGTGGATGGTGGAAGCGCTGTGGCCGGTCAGCTCGGTCAGCCGCTTGGCGGCGCGGCCGGTGGGGGCACACAGGGCAACCCGGTCATAAATACCTTCATACAAATTCAGAATCGCTTTGACCGTTGTGGTTTTGCCGGTACCGGGACCGCCGGTCAAAACCATTACGCGGGAAGAGAGTGCTAAGCGGATTGCTTCCCGCTGCAAAGGGGCATATTCAAAACCTTGGGTCAATTCCAAAACGCGGATATCGCTTTCCAGCGTTTTGGGGCTTTCTGTCGGGAATGTGGCAAGCTCCCCCAGCCGCGCAGCAATATCCTGCTCTGCGCTGAGCAGATCTGGCAGGTAAATATATTTCGTTCCGTCAAAGGTGCAGGCGCGCATTTCGTCATGCTCCAACAGGCTTTGCAGCCCGGCCTTTACGGCATCCGGCTCCACCCGAATAAAGCGCGCAGTGCTTTCGATCAGCTTATCTGCGGGCAGGCAGGTGTGGCCGTTGTTGGCGTTGTGGCGCAAAGCGTACAAAAGCCCGGCGGCAATGCGCAGGTCGCTGCCCTGTCCTACCTGCAGCTGGGCGGCGATACCATCGACCTGGCTGAATTTCAGGTTCAGCGGCTCCCCGCACAGCATGTAGGGGTTCTTTTTCAGTGCTTCTACCGTGGCGGGGCCAAACGCGCGGTAGGCTGTAACAGCCATCTGGGCGGAAAGCCCAAACTTGGCCATCCAGGCAACCACTTCCCGCACACCGTACATACGTCGGAACTCGTTGGAGATGGCGGCGGCCTTTTGCGGGGTGATACCTTTTAGCTCACAGAGTTTATCCGGCGTTTCGGAGATGACGTTCAATGTATGCGCCCCAAATTTTGCCACAATCTTTTTTGCTGTGGAAGGCCCGATATAGGGCAATACCCCACTGGAAAGGTAGCTCAACAAAGCCGCGGTATCCTGCGGCAGGCTGGCCTCACAGGTTTCGGCACGGAACTGTTCGCCATAGCTGGGGTGGTTGACCATATAGCCATACGCCGTAATGGACATACCGTTATCCACGCTGCCCACGTTGCCTGCCACCACAATATCGGTGCCACCGGCATCCACTTCAAACACGGCATAACCGGTATCCGGGTTTTCGTATATCACATGCTCAACAACGCCCTCTAATTTGAGCATCTCAGCAGTTTGTGTTGTACTATTTGTCTGTAAAGTATCCGTGCTTGCCACCTCCTTCCGGGTGCAAATGGGGTAAAAACCGTTCAATACACAATTTTTTATTTTATATTATAGCCTATTTGTATCTCTTTGGCAATTTTTTTGACAACTTCCCCTTGTAGCTGATATAATAAATGTCCTTTTGCGGTTTTGAAGTGAGTGCAAAAAGAAGGCGCTGGGCAAGGAGGCGAAGCTGGAATAAAATTGCATGGATCGGATTTTCTGGCAGCGGCAAGTCCACAGTGGCGCGGACGCTGAGGTAGGAATACGCGATGTAAATGCCTTGCAGCTTGACTACGTACAGCATATACTGGGCAGGCAGGTACGCCCGCTGGAAGAAAAGCGGACAGCCGTACCCGCAGGCAAACTGAAAAAATCGCCAGGTTTTTGCGCAGTGCCCGAGGAAGTGCGTGTGATCAAAAAAGCAGGGAGAATTGGATGAATTTTACCGGGAAACGGGAATGCGGACAGAGCAGACTTTGCAGCAAAAGCGTTAAGGCAACACCGCACAATTCCCGCCTAGCGGCTTAAGCACCGCTTCGGCGGCTG
>OLRW01001007.1_pt1 | contig 19657 bp, 16 predicted proteins | sample 1672701 | NCBI WGS metagenome assembly OLRW01 (sample SAMEA3136715, study PRJEB25190) | human gut metagenome | biome: human gut; feature: human-associated habitat; material: faeces | place: Austria | collected 2013
CGCGGGCCAGCAGCACCAGCGCCCCGACGATGAGCACCGTTGCGCCCAGCTCGCACGCGCTGAACGGCAGCAGGTCTACTATAAAGGAAAGGCTGCGCTTGACGGGCATCGAAACATATGTAAGCCACCAGTCCATAGCAGTGGTGCTGCGGCGGGCGATATAGAACAGCCCCCACGCCGCGAAGCCCACGGCAAGGGCCAGCAGGCCCGCGCGGTGGCGGCAGACCCAGCGGCAGATTTTTTTCATGCAGAACGCCCCCTGGTTTTTGTACCCATTATCATTATAAAGGAAAGCATTGCCGGGTGCAAGGCGTCTTTTTGTGTTCAAGAGGACGGCACTGTCTACTATTATGAGGCCGAGACGAAAACCGAGAGCGGCATCGTCAAGACCATCACCTTCGTCAACCCCGACGGTTTCAGCGAGTTTACCGTTATGGCAAACAAAACCGTTACTGTCACCATCGATGGCAAGGAATACGCGCTCAGCGCCGCAGATATCGGCAAGGGCTTTGAGATTGCCAAGAAAGATTTCTGCGATTGGAAGGGCGTTTCCTTCAAGGGCATTGAGGGCGTTTACACGACCCTGACCAAGGAACTGTACGACAAGGCGGCGAACGGCCAAAAGCTGGAAGGGCACCTACACCCCGACCGCTTCTTCCGCCAAGCCAGCCGCCCCATGCACACCCGCGCATGGGGCGGTTGCGTTTTAAAGCCTCCCTTTGGCAAGGGAGGCTTTTCCAGCCCATTTTCTTCTTGCTCTCTCCCCGTAAAAGCGGTATAATAGAATAGAATATTTGTAGAATTCTGTCCGCCGGGCAATTCCGGTGCGACTGCTGTATTATGGAGGCATTGTTATGTCTGGATTTATTCCTCTTTCTGTTCCGAATTTCGGCGTGCGCGAGGCCGAGCTGGCCGGACAGGCCATCACGTCGGGGTGGGTCTCCACCAGCGGCGGCAAAGTCACGGAGTTTGAGGAAGCGCTGGCCGCTTACGTGGGCATGCCCCGCGCCGTGGCCTGCAACGCCGGTACCAGCGCGCTGCATCTGGCCGCTATGGCCGTCGGCATCACCCGCGGGGATGAGGTCATTGTGCCGACGCTGACCTTCATCGCCGCCGTCAACCCGCTGACCCGCTATGTGGGGGCCGAGCCGATTTTTATTGGCTGCGACGACTCCCTGTGCATTGACCCCGACGCGGTGGAGGATTTCTGTGCGAACCACTGCGAGCTGCGCGGCGATAAGCTGTATAACAAAAAGACCGGTGCCCACGTCAAGGCGCTGGAAGTCGTGCATGTGTTCGGCAACATGGCCGATATGCCCCGCCTGACGGCCATTGCCAAGCGCTATCACCTGATTCTGATTGAGGATGCCACCGAGGCCCTGGGTACCCGCTGCACCACCGGGCCGTTTGCCGGTAAGTTTGCGGGCACCATCGGCGATATCGGCTGTTACAGCTTCAACGGCAACAAGATCATCACCACCGGTGCGGGCGGTGCGGTCGTCTCCAACCACCCGGACTGGGCCGAGCACGCCAAGCATCTGTCCACCCAGGCCAAGGCCGACGTACTGCAATTTTTGCACGATGAGGTGGGCTACAACTACCGCATGACCAACGTGCAGGCCTGCCTGGGCCTGGCCCAGCTGGAGCGTTTGGAAGATTTTATCGCCCACAAAAAGGCGCTGTATGACCGCTATGCAGCCGCACTGGACGGCGTGAAGGGACTGCGCATTCTGCCTTTCCGTGAGGAGGAATGCCGCTCCAACCATTGGTTCTTCAGCCTGTATCTGGAAGATTCCGGCCTGGACCGCGACACCGTCATTGAGAAATTGCAGGCCCAGCAGATCCAGACCCGCCCGGTGTGGGCGCTGATCCACGAGCAGGCCGACTACCCCCGCAACGAGGCTTACGGCCTGGACAAGGCCCTGGCCTACCGCAAGTATATTGTCAATCTGCCCTGCTCCACCAACTTGAGCTTTGAGGACTGCGACCGCGTGATCGAAGCGGTGCTGGGGCTGTAAGACGTTTTGTAGGGGGCGGCATCCTCAACGCCCCGCCAAGGCTTCCCCCTTTGGGAGAAGCTGTCACCGAAGGTGACTGATGAGGGGCAGCCTTGCCGCTATTTCCCATCCACAGTCTGCTGCGGCACATCCGCCCCTCATCCGGCCCTTTGGGCCACCTTCCCCCGCGGGGGAAGGCTTTAAATAAACGTAAAAGGGGGATCCACCCTTGATACAAGTAGAAGAACTCTTTATTGAGCCGACCGCCACGGTGCTGGAAACGCTGCGCAAGCTGGACGTGACCGGCCAGCGCATTTTGTTCATTGCGCCGGAGGGCAAGCTGAAAGCCGTCATCACCGACGGCGATATCCGCAAGTTTTTTCTGCGCGGCGGCACGCCCGACCAGACCGTTGACCACGCCGCCAACTACCACCCGCTGAGCGTGCCGATAGCTGAGCGCGGCCGGGCGCGGGAGATTCTGCAAAAAAACTGCATCGACGCACTGCCGGTTTTAAATAAGCGCGGCGTCATCACCGATATCATCTTTGCCCACGGGCTGAATGTGGACAACCGCAAGCAGGTCGATATCCCGGTCGTGATGATGGCGGGCGGCCTGGGCACGCGGCTGTACCCCTACACCAAAATCCTGCCCAAGCCGCTGATTCCGGTGGGCGAGCAGCCCATTGCGGAGCTTATCATGGATCGGTTCCGGGACTTCGGCTGCCACGAGTTCACAATGATCGTGAACTACAAAAAGGGCATGATCAAGTCCTATTTTGGCGAGCTGGAAAAGGATTACCGCGTGGATTTTGCCGATGAGGATGTGTTCATGGGTACCGGCGGCGGGCTGTGCCTGCTGAAAGGAAAAATCGACACGCCGTTCTTTTTCACCAACTGCGACACGCTGCTGGATGTGGACTTCGGCGATATTTACGAGTACCATAAGTCTCACGGAAATCTTGTCACGATGATTTGCGCGTTCAAGCATTACACCGTGCCCTACGGCGTGGTGGAGCTGGGCGAGGACGGCAGCATTGCCGCCATGCGCGAGAAGCCCGAGTTGGACTTTTTGACGAACACCGGCGTTTACGTGGTGGAGCCGCGCGTGGTGGAGGAAATGCACGACGGTGAGTTCATCGGCTTTCCCGACGTGATCGAGCGCTACCGCCGGGCCGGGGAGAAGGTCGGCGTCTATCCCATCAGCGAGAGCAGCTGGATGGACATGGGCCAGCTGGAAGAACTGGAGAAAATGAGACGAAAGCTGGAAAATCAGCAGTAAATAAAAGCCTTCCCCTTTGGGGAAAGGTGGCGCGCAGCGCCGGATGTGGGGCAGCCTGCCGGAAGGCCCCCTCATCAGTCTGCTTTGCGGACAGCTTCTCCCCAAGGGGGAAGCCACAGCGGAAGGAGTTTTAAAATGCCTGTAACCATCATTGCTGAGGCCGGGGTCAACCACAACGGCAGCCTGGAAATGGCCAAGGAAATGGCCCGCGCTGCCAAGGAGTGCGGCGCGGATATCGTCAAGTACCAGACCGCCGTGCCCGAGCTGGTCGTGAGCAAATTTGCAGAGAAGGCCGAGTATCAGAAGCAGACCACCGACGCCGCCGAGAGCCAGCTGGAAATGATCCGCAAGCTGCATTTCTCGTTTGAGGCGCACAAGGAGCTGAAAGAATACTGTGATTCCATCGGCATCCAGTATCTGTCCGCACCGTTCGATATCCCCAGCGTGCGGTTTTTGGGCACGCTGGGCCTGCCGCTCATCAAGATGCCGTCGGGCGAGATCACGAACCTGCCGTACCTGGAAGAAATGGCGAAATTACACACACCTGTGCTACTTTCCACCGGCATGAGCACGCTGGATGAAATCACCGATGCACTGGGCGTGTTGGACGACGGCGGCTGCCCCGAGGTAACGGTGCTGCACTGCAACACCCAGTACCCCACCCCCTACGAGGATGCCAACCTGACCGCCATGCTGGAACTGTACGAACAGTTTGGTCTGCCGGTGGGCCTGTCCGACCATACGCCGGGCTGGGAGTGCGACGTGGCCGCCGCCGTGCTGGGTGCGCAGGTCATTGAAAAACACTTCACGCTGGACAAATCCCTGCCCGGCCCCGACCAGAAGGCCAGCCTGGACCCGGCAGAGTTCAAGGCCATGGTGAACGCCGTGCGCCATGTGGAGGCCGCCCTGGGTGACGGCCACAAGCACCTGACCGCCAGCGAGGCCCCCAACAAGGCCATTGCCCGCAAGAGCATCGTCGCCGCGCGGGAAATCAAGGCGGGCGAGGTCTTCACCGAGGACAACCTGACCACCAAGCGCCCGGGAGATGGCATTTCCCCCATGCGCTGGCATGAAGTGCTGGGCCAGACCGCCAAGCGCGATTTTGCGGAGGATGAAAAAATTGAGGTGTGATATGCGCACCATCTGCATCGTTACCGCCACGCGGGCGGAATATGGGCTGCTGCGGCCTGTCGTGCAGAAGGTCGCGGCGTCCGACGAACTCGACTTGCAGCTTGTCGTGACGGGCGCGCACCTCTGCCCGCGGCTGGGCGAAACCGTACACGAAATCGAAAACGACGGTTTTCCCATCGCCGCACGCCTGCCAATTTTTACCGACGACGCCGACGAGCCGGTTGCCTGCACGATTACACGCACTATCAACGTTTTTGACAGCTATTTTGCCGCCCACCGCCCCGACGCGGTGCTGCTGCTGGGCGACCGCTTTGAAATTTTCGCCGTGGCCACGACAGCCGCCGCGCGGCATATTCCCATTGCCCACATTTCGGGCGGCGACGTGACCTTGGGCGCAGCCGACGAATACTACCGCCACTGCATTTCCAAAATGGCGGCGGTGCATTTTCCGTCCTGCGCCGACAGCGCCGCGCGGCTCGTGCGCATGGGCGAAGCGCCCGACACCGTGTTCTGCGTCGGCGGGCTGGGGGATGAAAACATCCGCACCTTGCCCAAAATGAGCCGCGAAGAATTGTGCAAATCCACCGGGTTTGATTTGATGCAGCCTTTCGCGCTTGTGACCTACCACCCCGAGACTGCCCCCGACGCCGGGTCGCCCGCCGTGCAGGTGCAAGCGCTGTGCAGCGCCATGGACAATGTGGACAGCGTGTTCTGGCTTATCACCGGGTCGAACGCCGACGCAGGCGGGCAGGTCTGCACCGAGATGATGCAGGCGTTCGCCGCCTCGCACCCGGGCCGCGCGGGCTTTGTGCAAAGCCTGGGCCTGCGGCGGTATCTTTCCGCCATGGACTGCGCCGCACTGGTGGCGGGCAACTCGTCATCGGGCGTCGTCGAGACACCGACCTTTAAGGTGCCCACCGTCAACATCGGCAAGCGGCAGGCCGGGCGCATGGTCTGCGCAAACGTCCTCTGCTGCGCCCCCGACGCGGCGGCCATCGAGGCCACGATGCGCAAAGCCCTCTCCCCCTCCTTCGCCCCGGTGGCGGCAAGCGCCGTCAGCCCTTACGGCGGCGGCGACACCAGCGGAAAAATCTGCGCTGTATTGCAGCATTTTGACTTTACAAAATCCAAGGTTTTTTATGACGGCCCTGTGCCGGAATTTGACCCCCAAAGGAGCGTTTTGGTATGAAACTTCTCATCGTCGGTTTAGGCAGCATGGGCAAACGCCGCGCCCGGCTGACCAAGGGCATCGACGACGCCATCCAGATCGTCGGCGTGGACACCGCCGAGGGCCGCCGCGTCGAGGCCAAGAACCTGGGTCTGGCGGACGCCGCCTATGCGACGATCGCCGAGGCCGTTGCCGCCGAGCACCCCGACGCCGCGCTGGTCTGCACTGCACCGCTGTCCCACGCCGCCGTCATCGGCGAGCTGCTGGACAATGATCTGCCGGTCTTTACCGAGCTGAACCTGGTCAGCGACGGCTACGCCGAGAACATGGCAAAGGCCGCCGCCAAAAACCTGCCGCTGTTTCTCTCCTCGACGATGCTATACCGCCGCGAGACGCAGTATATTAAACGTCAGGTCACTGAATTTGGCAAGCCTGTCCACTATATCTACCACATCGGGCAGTACCTGCCCGACTGGCATCCCTGGGAGAATTACAAGAATTTCTTCGTCGGCAACGCCCGCACCGGCGGCGTGCGGGAGATTTTCGGCATCGACCTGCCTTGGCTGCTGGATGCCTTCGGCGATGTGGAATCCGTCACCGTGCAGAAGGACACCTTGAGTGACTTAAGGCTCCCCTACCCCGACAGCGTGACGCTGCTGCTGCGCCATAAGGGCGGCGTGCAGGGCGTGCTGGCTGCCGACGTGGTCAGCCGCAAGGCCGTCCGCAGCTTTGAGTGCTTCGGTGACGGCATCCACCTTTTCTGGGAGGGCAACCCCAAGGCACTGTATGAGTTCCGCGATGGCGACAAGCAGCCGGTGGACACCTACGCCAGCTTTGAGCATGACAGCCGATACAGTGACAACATCGTCGAGAACGCCTATGTTGACGAACTGACGAACTTTTTCGGCGTCCTGAAGGGCGAGGAAAGCCCTAAGTGGAGCTTTGAGAAGGATTTGAAGGCCATTGCATTGATGGACCAGATTGAAAATTCGTAACCCGGTAGAGGTCGGGCATACCCGGCCCCTACATTGCATCTAAATCAAGACAAAGGGGAACGCCTATGCGTACCATCACCGCGCTGTTTGTGGGGTTGGGCTCCATCGGCACGCGCCATTTGAAAAATCTTGCCAACCTATGCGCTGACCGCGGTTGGGCCTTGCAGGCCGACGCACTGCGCAGCGACCTTTCCCGCCCGCTGCGGGATGGTGTGGCCGAGCTGCTGCACGCCCAGTACACCGACATGGCCGACGCGCCCGCGCACTACGATCTGGTCTTTATCACGAACCCAACGAGCCTGCACGCCGACGCATTGACCCAGGTCAAGGGCCGCGGCGAGGCGCTTTTCATCGAAAAGCCGATTTTTTCTGCCGAGCAAACCGATCTTGCTTTAGCCAACTATCTGCCCACCGGGCAAAAGGCCTACGTGGCCGCGCCCATGCGGTGGTGCGGTGTGATGCTGGCGCTGAAAGACCGCCTGCCCGCCCTGCACCCCTACTGCGCCCGGGTCATCTGCTCGAGCTATCTGCCTGACTGGCGGCCCGGCGTGGACTACCGTACCGTGTACAGCGCCCACAAGGCACTGGGCGGCGGCGTCACCATCGACCTGATTCACGAGTGGGACTATCTGGTGGAGCTGTTCGGCGTGCCGGAAAAGCTGTACAATTTCAAGGGGACCTACTCGGATTTGGAAATCGATTCCGACGATCTCTCGGTCTACATCGCCAAGTATCCTACGCTGCTGGCCGAGGTGCACCTCGACTACTTTGGGCGCAGATATCGCCGTTCTATCGAGCTTTTCTGCCATGACGGCAGCTATTTGGCCGACTTTGGCGCGGGCACACTGACCCTGCCCGACGGCACCGTGCAGCATTACGAGGAGGACGTCAACCGCCGCTATGAGCGGGAGATGGAATATTTTGTGGACTACGCGCTGACGGGCAGCGGCGAGAGCTGCAACCCGCCCGCACTGGCACTGAAGGTGCTGAAATTAACACTGGGGGAGAATGTGTAACATGAAACGTCTGCTCATCACCATCTGCGGCCGCGCAGGCAGCAAGGGCTTCAAAAACAAGAATTTGAAAAATTTCTGCGGCAAACCGTTGGTTTACTACTCTTTGAGCGCCGCCGAGCTCTTCATTAAGAACCACCCCGAGCTGGAAGTGGACATTGCGCTGAACACCGACAGCGAGGATCTGGCCAAGCTCGTGGCCGCCGAATACCCGGAGGTCATCTACCTGCCCCGCGGGGCCGAGCTGGGCGGCGACCGTGTACCGAAGGTCGAGGTCTACAAGGACAGCTTCGCCCGCATGGAAGCGCGCACCGGCAAGCCCTACGACGCCATGATCGACCTGGATATCACCAGCCCGCTGCGCACCGAGCAGGACATTGAGAACGCCTTTGCCAAGGCGCAGGAGCGCGAGGACCTGCAAATCATCTTCAGCGTCTGCGAGGCCCGCCGCAACCCGTGGTTCAATATGTTTAAAATCGTGGGCGACCACGCCGAAATGGTCATGGAGAGCCAATTCACCGGCCGCCAGCAAGCGCCCGAGGTTTACGACGTCAATGCGTCGATTTATGTTATCCGCCGCGCATTTTTGGTGGACAACCCGGATCCCATCCTGTGGCATTCCAAGTTCAGTGTCAGCGTTATGATGGACACCGGCATCATCGATATCGACTCCGAGCATGACTATCTGCTGATGGAGGCCATCGCGCAGCACCTCTACGCCCATTACCCGGAATTTAACGCTGTGCGGGAGAATATTCGTGGCTGAGGACCTGTTTGACCGTGCGCTGGAGCTGGTGATGGACGGCGGGCAGACCCTGCTTGCCAACGGCGGCGAGGTGTTCCGCGTGCAGCAGACGATGGAAATTATGGCCGCCAGCCTTGGTGTGCAGGATTTTCACGTCTATGTGCTGACCAACGGCATTTTTGCATCGGCCCACCTGCCCGGCGGGGAGTCTGTCACGCTGGTGCGGCACGTGCCCACCGTATCCATCCATCTGGGCCGGGTCGAGGCTGTGAACGAGCTTTCCCGTGAATTGGCTGCCGGCAAGCTCGGCGTCGTCGAAGCCGAGCAAAAGCTGGCGGCAGCCCGTGCACTGCCCCGGGTCACGCCCCGGCGGGAGGTGCTGGCCTGCATCGCCGGGGCGGCGGGGTTCGCCTATCTGTTCGGCGGCACACTGGCCGACGTGCCGGTAGCCGCCGTGGCGGGCCTGTTGGAAGCGCTCGTCTGCCTGCATTTTGGCCGCCACAGCATCAACCGGATGTTTACGGATATCGTGGCGGCGTTCTGCTGCACGGTCTGGGCCATTGCGGTGCAGGCCGTTGTGCCTGCCGTCAGCGCCAACGCGGCCATCATCGGTGCGCTGATGGTGCTGACCCCCGGCGTCGCCCTGACGATGGGCGTGCGTGACATTTTAAACGGCGACTACCTGTCCGGCTCCATCCGCCTGCTGGACGCGCTGCTGATTGCGGGCAGCATTGCGGGCGGCGTAGTGCTGGGCTGGATCGTCGCCCGCGGATTGGGGGTGGCCTGATGCCGGTCTGGACACATTATTTCGCACATTTTGTGGTGACGGTCATCGCCACGATCGCCTTTGGCATCACGTTCCAGGTACCGCGGCGGCATTACCTGGCCGCCGGCATCACCGGCGCGGTGGGCTGGATGGTCTACATCTTCGGCGTGGAGCAGCTGGGCATGAGCCCGGCCATCGCCACGCTGGTGGCTACCCTGCCGCTGACCGGGTGTGCGCGGTTCTTTTCCATCACGCACAAAGCCCCGGTGACGATTTTTCTGCTGCCGGGTATCTTCCCGCTTGTGCCCGGCGCGGGCATCTACTACACGGCCTACTATTTTTTGCAGGGCGAGCAGGAATTGTTTGCCAGCAAAGGCGGCGAGACGTTCAAGGTTGCCCTGGCGCTGGCCCTGGGCATTGCGCTGATATGCAGCTTGCCGCTGCCGGGCGGACATGAGAAAATAAAAAGGCCTTCTCCCTGAGGGAGAAGGTGGCCGAGCGAAGCGATGGCCGGATGAGGGGCGGGTCAGCCGTTATTGCACGTTAAAGCGCAGTAACGGCCAGCCCGCCCCTCATCAGTCCGCTTCGCAGACAGCTTCCCCCGTGGGGGAAGCCTTTTTTAGTTTTTACCACAAATTATACGTCAAAATCGGCACGTTGTAGCTTACGCCCCGCATCAGCATGACCAGGAAACACACGCCGCTGATAACATGCCACGCCAGCGCGGCGGCACACAAAACCAGCCGCCAGCACGGGGCGGCTTTCGCCCGCAGCTGCTGCAAAAACACGCTGACGGATTCCAGCCAGAACACCCAGAAGCAGATGAACGGCCCCCACCAGAGATTGGCGTGGTACAGCCGCTCACCGCTTTCCACCAGCAACAGCGCCTCGGCCAGCGAGACGGCAAAGGTAAACAGGCTGAACCGATAGCGAAAGCTCTGCCACGCGGCGCGCCCCAGCAACAGCCCCACCGCCGCCACAAAGACGAATGACCGCGCCAGCCCCAGCGCACCGGCCTCGTTGAAGGGACCCCACAGCATACGGTGGTGGTCAAAGGGCACGGTGAAAATCAGTTTGACGCCGGAGTCGTCCTCGGCAAACAGAACGCTGGCCTGGATGACGCAGAGCGCCACGCCGGGGAACACACTGCACCCCATAATGATCTCATTTTTCAGATTTTTCGCGCGGGTGCGCACAAAATCCACAATCAGCAGCACCAGCAGCGCCGGGGCAAAGGCGAAAATCAGGCTGGCCTTAAAGCTCGTCGCCACCGTCAGCAGCACCGTATAGACCGCGTAGGCACGCAGGTCCAGCTTGCCCCGCATTGTGGGCCAGACACGGTAGAACGCCAGCATTGCCAGCAGCGCAAAGGGGGCTAGCATAATGTAGGTGGTGTTGTGGTAGATCGTGCCGCCGATGGTGCCCTGGTACCAGTAGCCGCCCCTGGGCATCCAGACTGCCGTTGCCAGGTTGATCACCAGGCTGACCAGCAGCCGCACCGGGCGCGGGACGTCCGACAGCGCGGCCCGCAGGCCGCAGGCAAACACCGCCACCGCCGCCAAGTGGAACACCGCCAACAGCACGGCGATCCCCATGCGCCCAGCCAGATTGTACGCCGGGCCGATGAGCAGCGACACGGTCGAGTAGACCATGCCCCGCTGGGCAAACGCCAGATGCTGCCCTAAATCCGACGTGTAGGGGTCATCCCCGCCGCCGGGCGAGCAAAGCTGCTGGTAGTGCAGCCACACCATGGCTGCGCCGAACGCCACCAGCGCCAGCACGCATAAAATCGTCAGCAGGGCGTTTTTCTGTTGCTTGTTCTTCGTCACAGTACAATGCCCCACATTTCTTGCAGCAGGTAGCTTTCGGTGCCGATCATGACCGCATAGGAGATACCGGCCAGCATCAGCCCCAGGAACACAATGCCGCTGGCAATATGCCAGGCCAGCGCCCCGCAGCACAAAACTGACGTGCCGGTCTCCACCGGGGTGCGCGGCTTTTTGTGCAGGCGGCGCAGCAGCTGAATCAGCGATTCCAGCAGCAGGATGTCATAGCAGATGAACGCGCCCCACCACAGGTTGCCGTCGTACATACGGCTGCCGGTCTCGGTCAGGCAGATGCCCTCGGCCAGCGAGATGGCAAACAGAAGCAGGCTGAACTTATAGGCGTAAGCGCCGCGCCACTGCCGGAACAGCAGCAAAACCACCGCACCCACGAACACCAGTGAGCGCATCAGGCCGTGCTTGGCGCTGTAATTAAAGACACCCCACAGCACTTTTTCGGGGTCGAAGTCGGTGGTGAAGATCAGTGCCATGCCGGAATCATCCCCGCCGGTGAACAGCACCTTAGCCTGAATGATGCAGAGCAGAATGCCCGGCAGCACCGTACAGCCGAGCCAGACTTCCCATTGGAGGGCCTTGCCGTGGGTGCGGATCAGGTCAACGACCAGCGCCACAAGCAGGGCTGGGGCAAAGGCGAAAAGGTAGCTGGGCTTGATAGCCGTTGCCACCGTAAGCAGCACCGTCAACGCGGCCCAACTGCGCCATTGCAGCTGACCATGGTGCTCTGCCAGCGAGAGAAATAGGAAAAACGCGATAAGCGCCAACGGTTGCAGCATAATGTAGGTAGTGTTGTGGTAGATCGTGCCGGTGATGGCACCAAAGTACCAGTAGCCGCCGTTTGGCATCCAGACCGCCTGACAGAGGTTCGCAGCCAGCGACCAGAGCAGCGCTGCGCCAGGGCAGACCTGCGGCACAGCCTTACGGATGGCCCAGGCAAATATCAGCAGCGTCAGCAGGTTGACGACAGCCAAAAACACCGCCGTGCCCAGGTTGCCGCCGATGGCGAACACGCCCCGCAGCAGGACCGTGACCAGCGAAAAGCCGGTATTGCCCATGGCATGGCCCGCCATGTGGGCCGGGATATCAGAGTAATAGTACCCGGTGGAGAGCAGCTGTTGGTAGTGCAGCCAGCCCATCAGCAGGGTAAAGACCGCTGTGCCCAGCAGCCCCAGGCCCCACAGCAGCCGCTGTTTCTTGTTTTGTGCCAAAGCGGCACCTCCTTGGTGTGTAATGGCTTCCCCCACGGGGGAAGCTGTCAGCGGCTTGACCGCTGACTGATGAGGGGCGGCCTTGCCGATGCAGACCGTTCACGGGTTGCTGTGGCACACGCGCCCCTCATCCGGCGCTGCGGCGCCACCTTCCCCCAAAAGGGGAAGGCAAAGAAATTACTCCAGCCGAATACTCTCCGCCAGCACTGTGCCTTCCAACTGCACCAGGGTGGCGGTTTTTTCGGCGTATACCTCGGTTCGTACTTCTTCGCCGCCGGCTGTGGTGTAGCAAAGCGTGGCCTGCTGCGCCGTACCTGCGGGCAGGCATACGACCACATCCGTCAGCTCATCCAGCGCATTGCCGCTGCCAAGGCCGCACCAGCCGATGTCATAGCGGCTGGTCTGGCCCAGGGTAAAGCCCAGGCGGTAGGCAGTCTCATCGGCGTGGTCCTCGGTGCGCCAGACCTGCAAGGCGTGGGCGTCGGCGTCCTGCTCTCCATAGCGCAGGAAGAACGCGTTCTCGGCGACCTCGTTGCCACCCCAAATCATGTAATCCGTCACAATGGGCATCTCGGTCCCTGCGGCGTCAGCCGCACCGGCGGCTACCGTCTCGCCAAAGACCGTGTAGGCGCGGCCACCCTCGGCGTAGGCTGAGCGGGTCGCGGCGCGCTGCCAGACCACCGTGCCCGCCATACCGACAGCCAGCAGGCAGTAGAGCACCGCGCGGTTCTTGGGCCACCAGGTTTTGCTCCGTGCCCAGCGCAGTAGCAGCACCAGCAGCGCCAGGGCCATCAGGCCGACGCCGTAGCTTTCCACCGTCTGCGGGATGTAGCCGTGCCGCCAATCAATCTGCCCTGCCTGCTGATATTTAGGCGAAAGCCCGATGAGCAGCGACGGTGCGGACAGCATGGCAAGGCCGGTCAAGAACAGCAGCAGGTTTTGCTTGCGGTTTGGCAGCTCACGCAGGGCAGCCAGCGCCGCCACCGCAGCCCCGGCCACCATGACGCCGCAGAGGATATCCACCGGGTAGATCGTGCCGGGGCGGACCTTGCCCGCGAACAGTGCATTGAGCGGGAAGCCCGCCGACATCTGCATGGCCCAGGTCTTGAGCACCGCCGGGATGTCAAAGTTCGGCGATACACCGCCGATTGGCTGGGCATCCCCGGCCAGAACGCCCATCTCCTGCAAGGTATTGACGAGCCGCGCCCCCAGGTTGAAGGCCAGCGTCACGCACTCGCCCACAAACACTGGAATGCTCAGCCGCAAGGCGTCGCGGGCCTTGTCGGTGTAGAGCCAGGCCAGGCCGAAAATCGGCACAATATAGGTAAAACCAATTTCAAACGTGGCACAGCACTGGAACGCGCAGTACCCCGCCAACACGGCCCACCGCTTGTGCCCGGTATCCTGCAAACGCAGCACAGCCAGCCCTGCCACCAGTGCGGGCAGCAGCGTACTTTGCACCAGCGCGCCGTAGGAATACAGGCTGTTGCCGGTGGAGTCCTGCCAGACACTGAACATCATGGGCAGCAGGCAGATACAGGCGATGCCCAGCTTTTTGTTGTGGCTGGCCTTGCCCACGAGCCAGCCGGTCAGCAGGATATCCGCGTAGGTCCAGGCCAGAATGTAGAGCCGATAGCCTACCAGATCACCCAAAAACCAGCTCGTCAGCCCGCGCACCGGCGGCGAGGAGAAGGGCCGGAACCGCCCCTGCTGCAAGCTGAACTGGGTCCACAGGTCGCCGATATAATCCAACACGCTCTGCCCAAAGGACGTGTGGGTAATATAATAGTAGTTTTGCAGGTTGATGAGTTCATCGTCGCCGCCCAGGGGCGCACAGGTCACGATGCTGAGATACCACCAGCCGAACACGACCGACACAGCGCAGACCAGCGGCCAGAACCATCGTTTTTCCGTCAGTTTTTGCAGTTTCATTGCTCACTCCTGCCCCAGCGGGATATAGCAGAGCTTGCCGCTCTCGCTGATGATGACGTCGTCCTCGGCACAGCCCGCCGCCTGAATCAGCGCTGCCAGGGTGGGCTGCTGCTCGTCCTCGGTGTAGCCGTCCAGATCCAGGTAGATGCCCGCCATGCCCTGGGTGCGCAGCTCGGCCACCATGGCGTTCGGCTCCAACTCGCTTGTGGCCTGATACCAGGCGTCATTCTCGGTGCCGTAGCCCGCGCCGTAGCTGAATTTCAGCGTCTTGCTGTGCAGCGGGCCGCGCAGCAGCGTATAATCCCACATATTGTTCAGCGGGCCGTTCTCAAAGTTTTTCATGTACGGCAGCTGGAAGAGCATAGCCCCCTCCCCTGCCGCGTCCTCGACCTCGGCCATAAAGGCCGCGTCCTGGTGCCAGGTCTTTTGCACTTCCTCATATTTCGGGCTGAAAAGGCCCTGCTGCTCCCAGTAGCCGTAGGCCAGCAGCACCACCATAACGAGGATGAGCTTTTTGCGGTCTTTTCCGGCGCGCCGGGTCAGCCGCATTTCCGCCGTCAGGCCGACGGCCAGCAGTGCGAAGAACGCAATGTAAGGGCTGATGCGGTTGTACCCGCGGATGAACCGCACAAAGATACCGATGATGCTGCCAAAGCCGGCAATGCTGGCTAACAGCAGCGCCATGACGTTCAGACGGCTCAGCAGCCAGAGGCGGTCGCCCAGCTGCGGCTTCTCGGTGCGGCCGGCCTTCCAGTCCCAGTTGCGCAGCAGCATGAGCAGCAGCGCCAAAAATCCGAAAATGCCCACGACGCCGAGATAGCCGTAGCCGTTCTCGTTGTACATCGGGCCTTCATCGGTAGCCAGGATGTGGAAGTAGCGGCCCATCCAGTTGGCGAGCTTTTGCAGGCCGAAACCGTTGGGCGACAACAGCAGGCTGCTGATGCGCAGGCTGTAAATGTCCGCGCCGACCGGGCTGCGGTAGACGCCGTTGGTCAGGGTGCTGCCCTGGCCGCTGAGGATGCCCAGCACCATGGGGAAGAAATCGGGTATCATCCAGGCGACGATCTCCGCGATCGTGACCAGGCAGGGCACACCCACGCTCCACTTGTGGCCGCGCAAAATCAGGCAGAGCGCCGTGACGCAGAGGAAAAAGCAGGTGAAATAGGGATAATAGGCCGCGCCGTTGTTGGCGATGCCCCAGGCCATAGCCAGGGCCAGCCAGTTGCGCTTATTCTTGAAAAAGCCCTTGCCCGGGCGGTTGAAGCCTTCATCCTCGGCACACCAGAGGCAGAGCAGCACCGAGAAGGGTACGAACTCGCAGGCGGCCAGCATCATATGCCCGGCCATCCGCTGCTGCACGTAGGGCGTTATACCAAAGGTGATGCTAAAGGCAAAGCTGAGCCAGCGGCGCATGCCCACCATGCGGAACACGGCGTAGGCCGCCAGCGCATTGGCAAAGGGGATGACCAGCACATACAGGTTGAACACGGTGCCGGTGTCTTTCGTAAACAGGCCAACGAACCAGACGAAGATATCATAAATCAGGTCGTAGTTCGGGTCATATTTGCCCGCGACCTCATAGAACGGCCAGCCCAGGGAGCCGGACAACTCGCCGTAGCTGCGCTGCACCTGGCCCACCCAGTAGATGCCGTCGCCGCCGTAGAGCATGGGCACCGACCAATCGAGCCTCCACAGCTGGAAAAACCAGTATTCGCTGGCCGCCACCGCCGCCAGCAGCAGCGCGACGGTCAGAATTTCCCTGGCCAGGTTTTGTTTTGATTTTGGCATGGGGTCTCCTTTAAAAGTTCTGCCTTCCCCCTTGGGGGAAACCTTTGGGGTCATTCCCCTCTCTGCATAGCCTCCACATAAGCGTTGCAGACTTCCTCCGCCGGGCCGTCGCCGCGGATGTGGCCATGGTCTATCCAGATGGCGCGTTTGCAGAGCTGCTTGACCTGGTTGATATCATGGCTGACAAAAAGCAGCGTTGTACCGCCGGATAACATCTGTTCCATCCGCTGGTGGCACTTTTGCTGGAACATAAAGTCACCCACCGACAGAATCTCATCGCAGGCCAAGATATCCGCCTTGACCTCGGTCGCAATGGAGAATCCCAGCCGCGCGATCATGCCGCTGGAATAGTTTTTCACCGGCACATCGACAAAATCCCACAGTTCAGCAAAGTCGATGATATTTTTGAAGTGTTCTTCCATATAAGTGCGGTCGTGGCCCAGCACCGCACCGTTCAAAAACACGTTTTCCCGCGCAGTCAAATCGAGGTCAAAGCCCGCGCCCAGCTCGATCAGCGGCGCAATTTCGCCGTTGACGGCGACGGTACCCCTGGTTGGGTACATGACGCCCGCAATAAGTTTGAGCATCGTGCTTTTGCCGCTGCCGTTGCGGCCAATCAGCGCTACGGATTCGCCGGGTTCGATGCTGAACGAGACGTCTTGCAGCGCATAAAATTCATTGAAAAAAAGCTGATGTTTCAGCAGCTTGACGGTATATTCCTTGAGGGTCTCGGTTTTCTCCTGCGCCAGGTTAAAGCGCATCGAGACATCCTCCACCTGAATGATGGGCATGGGGGAAACTCCTTACAGATACAGAATAAAGTTGCGCTGCAATTTGCGGAACGCCGCCAGGCCTACAGCCAGCATGACGGCTGCGCTGCCAATGCAGGCGATCCAGGTGTTGGGGCCGGGCACGGTGCCGTACATGACCAGGCACCGCATACAGTTGATGTAGTGGTACAGCGGGTTCAGCTTAATGATGGGGATCAAAAACGGCGGCAGCGCCGAGATCGGGTAAAACAGCGGCGTCGCGTACATCCAGGCCATCGTCACGATGCCGTAGAGATACTGCAAATCGCGGAAGTAGACAGCCAGCGCCGAGAGCAGTACGGCCATGCCGCAGCAGAACGCCAGCAGCAGCAAAAGCGGCGCCCAGACGAGCAGAATCGTCCAGTAAAACGGCGACCGGGTGATGAGCATGACCAGGATAATGGCCGCCAGGCTGAACAGCAGGTTGACAAAGCTGGACACCACGCGGCTGATGGGGAAAATAAACTTGGGCACGTACACTTTTTTGATAAGGGACGAATTTCCCAGCACGCTGCCCATGCCCATGTTCGTGCTCTCGTTAAAAAAGTTGAACAGAGTGTTGCCGCAGATGAGGTAAAGCGGGAAGTTCGGGATATCGAACCGGAACATATAGGAGAAAACGAGGGTCTGCAGCAGCATCATGAGCAGCGGGTTTAAGATGCTCCACACATAGCCGAGCACGCTGCGGCGGTATTTGACCTTGAGGTCGCGTGTGACCAGCTCCCGGATGAGCGGCCGATATTTGGAAAAGTTGCGCCAGCTGTTATGGAACTGGCCGGTGGATTTTTGCATAGGGATATTGGCTCCTTAGTAGTATGGGGATAATGTCTCCCTTTGACAAGGGAGGCTTTTGGTGGTTACATCTTAAACGGTGCATCATCGGTCAGGCCGTCGGCCCGCAGCATATTCTGCATCACATCGATGTCGGCGCTGACGTCGAGGGCGTCGCTGGCGAACAGGCGGTCGAGCTGGTTTTCAAACGCTTTGACCAGCGTATCCATCGTCAGCTCAATGCGGTGCTTCGACTCCGAAATATTCTCACCTTCCACGCCCTGGTTGTCCAGCTCAGCGTAGGTGTTCAGCAGCTTTAACGACGTAGGAAGGTAATAATCCATGAACTTGCGCATCTGGGGCAGCTTGTCGGGGTCGGACTTGGCCTGCTCAAAAATTTTGGCCGAGACCGCTTCCAGACGGCTGATCTTGTCGGTCATCTCCTCGTCGGGGATGGCGTCGTTGACCCGGCGCAGCTCGTCGAGGATTTTCTGGTACTGATCCTTCTCGGGCATCGGATCTGCTTTTTCGACCTTGGGTTTCTTCGCCTTTTTCGGGGTCGGCTCGGGGGGCTTGCCGGTCACGACGAGACATTTGCGGCGCATATCCAGGTAGGCTTCGGGGCCGAACACGCCGTCGTCGATGCAGTTTTCCAGGTGCTTGCAGCATTTTTCATAGCTGCACGGGATGGCGTCGGCGATATCCCGAATGTACATATACTGCGCATCACCGACAATATTGTCGATCTTTTTGCGCAAGCGGCGGCCGGTGCGGATGTGGTGCGCGCCGAACAGGCAGCCCGCGCCCGCCGTGGCCGAGACAAACACAGGCATCATATCCGCCAAGAACCAGCGGATGTACTCGAGATCCCCCGTCAGGGCGTCGGGCAGCCAGTAGGTGCCTCCGGGCAGCGCGGCCAGCGCACCCAGCAGCAGCAAAACGCCCGCCGCGGTCAAGCCGTTGGCAAGGGCCATGCCCTTGCGCTTTTTCTCGGCATCCCGAGGTGCGGCGGCAGTTTTGCCCGCGCTCTCCTTATCCTGCTGAGCGTAGATAGGACGGAACTGTCCCTCCTGCACCGATGGGCCGCTGCGGTAGCTCTGGGTCCGGGTACGGGCTTTCTGCTCAAAGCTGCCCAGCTTACCGTTTTTCATAGCGGCATTCAGGCCGATGAAGATAAAGCCCAGCGGCCACCACACCACAAAGCCAATGACGATGGCCCACCAGGGGAACTGGAACGGACCGTCCCCGGCGTGGTATTCATTGCGGTTGTAGTTGTTCTGGTAGCGCAGGCCGCTGCCGGAGTAGGGATGGTCCGGATCCGTGTAGCGCGGATGTTCGTTTTCGTTGGGCATGGGTGGCTCCTTTACGGAATATCGTTCAGCAAATTCTTCATATCATCACTTAAATAGTAGGTGCTTCCGGCCTGGTAGGGGTTGTTCTTGCTGTATGGGACGTGGGTACACAGGTAGCTGACCCACTTGCTGTACCCGGACACCGTCAGGTGTACGCCGTCGGGCTGAGAGAAATCGGTCTGCAAATACCCGGCATCGTCGGCGAACTCTGCGTTCAGGTCGAGGTAATAACAGCCGCGCTCGGCGCAAAGCTGCTGGATGGCCGCGTTAATGGCCGCCAGCCGGTCCGGTGCCAGGCCCGGGAGGCTGTCGCTGACCTTTTCCTGTGTGGCAGTCAGCACCGACTGCACATAGAACGTCGTGTCAGGCAGCGCCGTGCGCAGGTCGTCCAGCATTTTTCCGTAGTAGGCCAAAAAGCTGTCATCGTTGCCGGGCTGGACGAGGGCGTTTGTACCGATCAAAATATACAGCTTGGCGGGTTGGGCGGCGGCCAGCACATCCAGCGGGACTTCCTCGCCCCGGTCGGGGCTGGTGACGGTGGTACGGTTGACAACGGTGTTGGGGCTGATGCCCTCATACCCACAGATCAGCGCACCACCCACATCAATGTTGTACTCATTGGCGCAGAAGCCAGCGGTGAGCGAGTCACCCAAGAAGGCTGCGTCGGCGAACCAGCTGGTATCCACCCGGCCAAACTCCGGCAGGGCGGCAGGCTTTGCGGGCAGCGCCGTGTAGGTGTAGCCGGTATCAGCGGTCTGGCGCTGCGGGCCGACGGTGCCCCAGTTCAGCGTCTGGGCGTTCTGGCTGCCGCTGTCCCCCGCCCCGGCGTAGGGCAGCGGGGCCACCAGGCGGGTACCTGCGG
>OLRW01001008.1_pt1 | contig 19654 bp, 17 predicted proteins | sample 1672701 | NCBI WGS metagenome assembly OLRW01 (sample SAMEA3136715, study PRJEB25190) | human gut metagenome | biome: human gut; feature: human-associated habitat; material: faeces | place: Austria | collected 2013
AGAAGATCGAGCTCCGTTATGTGCGGAACCGTTGCTTCCGAATGGACTGGAAATGCTTTACCGGCACTTTCGGTGCAATGTTTGGAAAGAAAAGGACTGGACGTTGAGAATTCTAATGGTCTGCCAGCATTACTGGCCAGAGCATTTTCAGATAACCGAGATATGCGAGGAGCTTGTACAGCGCGGCCACCAAGTGACTGCACTTGTTGGCATTCCTAACTATCCAAAGGGTGTTGTGCCCGAGGAATACATGCACGGCAAGAATCGCCAGCAGGTTCGAAACGGCGTCAACATTATTCGTGTGGAGGAAATTCCCAGGAAGCCCGGAATCATAGGTCTTGCGAAGGTTTATCTCAGCTACATGCGAGAGGCCGACAAAATGGTTGGCAACCTGTCGAGTGATTTCGATGTGATATTCGCCTATCAGTTGTCTCCGGTTCTTATGTCCGAACCCGCCATGCGAATTAAAAAACGAACCGGCATCCCCGTGTTCCTGTATTGCGCTGACATCTGGCCTGATGCGATCAAGGCGATGCTGCCAGACAAGCTCAACTTCGCGATGCCGTTTATCAAGGCTATGAGCTCGAAGATCTACCGTCAGGCAAACGTTAGCGCGACAAATGCCAGCTCCTATGTCGATTACTTCGATCAGGAGTTTGGAATCAGTCGCGATAAGGTATTTTACCTGCCACAATACGCCGAGGATTCATACCTGGACATGGACCTTACAGCCCTTCCTTCGGACAAGGTGCGGTTCTTGATCATGGGCAACATCGGCAAGCTTCAGTACATGCCTTGCGTGTTAGAGGCCGTTGACTCGTTAAAGAACCGCAATGATTTCGAGCTGCACATAGTAGGAGACGGCTCTGCCTTACCGTACTGCAAGCAATATGTTGCTGACCGCGGGCTGCAAAAGCATGTCGTGTTCCATGGGCGTCGTCCGTACGAGGAGATGCCGAACTACTACCGCAACGCTGATTGCTGCTTGCTGACGCTTAACGTTCCCGGTGCCCCTGGAATCAATTCGACGCTTCCTAGTCGCCTGCAGGGATTCATGGCGGCTGGCAAGCCGATTCTTGCCTCTATCGATGGGTCGGCGGTTCAGGTCATCAACGATTCTGGGTGCGGCCGGGCTGTTCCTGCCGGCGATGCTGAGGGCCTAGCGGCTCTCATGACGGATTACTTGGATAACTCCGACTCCTACGTATCCTGCGGAGAGAATGGCCGAGCTTACTACAAGGCAAATTTCACCAAACAACGGTTTATGAACGAGATCGAAAAGCTGCTCGTTATGACGATGGAAGGCGCGTAATAGATGGCTAGAACCACCGCATTTAAAGACAAGACCCTCATGATCACGGGCGGCACCGGCTCGTTCGGCAACACCGTGCTCAAGCACTTCATGGACACCGACCTGGCCGAGATCCGCATCTTCTCCCGCGACGAGAAGAAGCAGGACGACATGCGCCACCGCCTGCAGGAGAAGTCGCCCGAGCTCGCCTCCAAGGTGCGCTTCTTCATCGGCGACGTCCGCAACGCCCAGAGCGTGCGCGACGCCATGCACGGCGTGGACTACATCTTCCACGCCGCCGCCCTCAAGCAGGTGCCCTCCTGCGAGTTCTTCCCCATGGAGGCCGTCCGCACCAACGTCATCGGCACGGACAACGTCCTGCACGCCGCCATCGACGAGGGCGTGGACCGCGTCGTGTGCCTGTCCACCGACAAGGCGGCCTACCCCATCAACGCCATGGGCAAGTCCAAGGCCATGATGGAGTCCATCATCTACGCCAACGCCCGCAACGGCGCCGGCCGCACCACCATCTGCTGCACCCGCTACGGCAACGTCATGTGCTCGCGCGGCAGCGTCATCCCGCTGTTCATCGACCGCATCCGCAAGGGCGAGCCGCTGACGGTCACCGACCCCAACATGACCCGATTCCTGATGAACCTGGACGAGGCCGTGGACCTGGTGCAGTTCGCCTTCGAGCACGCCAACCCCGGCGACCTGTTCATCCAGAAGGCGCCTGCCTCCACGATCGGCGACCTCGCCGAGGCCGTGCAGGAGGTCTTCGGCCGCGTGGGCACCCAGGTCATCGGCACCCGCCACGGCGAGAAGCTGTTCGAGACCCTCATGACCCGCGAGGAGCGCCTGCGCGCCGAGGACATGGGCGGCTACTACCGCGTGGCCTGCGACTCGCGCGACCTGAACTACGACAAGTTCGTCGTGGACGGCAAGGTTGAGACCCAGGCCGACGAGTCCTACACCTCCCACAACACCGAGAGGCTCGACGTGGAGGGCACCATCGCCAAGATCAAGACCGCCGAGTACGTGCAGCTGGCCCTGGAGGGCCGCGAGCACGAGGCGGTGCAGTAGGGTGCGCGTCCTCGTCACCGGCGCCAGGGGCTTCGTCGGAAAGAATCTCTGCTGCGCGCTGAAAAATATAAGAGACGGTAAGGACCGCCGCGAGAAATACGCGAGCCTGCTCCCGCTCGAAGTCATGGAGTACGACATCGAGTCGACGCTCGAGGAGTTGGACGGCTACTGCTCCCGCGCGGACTTCGTCTTCAACCTCGCCGGCGTCAACCGCCCCAAGGACCAATCCGAGTTCATGGAGGGCAACTTCGGGTTCGCCTCCACGCTGCTCGAGACGCTCGAGCGCCACGGCAACACGTGCCCTGTCATGCTGTCCAGCTCCGCGCAGGCGAGCCTGTCGGGCCGCTTCGAGGGCTCCGTTTACGGCGAGTCCAAGCTCGCGGGGGAGGGCCTCTTCCGCGAGTATTCCGAGAGCACCGGCGCGCCGGTGCTCATCTACCGCTTCCCCAACCTGTACGGCAAGTGGTGCCGCCCGCGCTACAACTCCGCCGTGGCGACCTTCTGCGACGCCATCGCCAACGGCCGCCCCTACACCGTGAACGACCCCTCGGTGGAGCTTGAGCTCCTCTACATAGACGACCTCGTCGATGAGATGCTGGACGCCTTGCTCGGTGAGGAGCACCGCTGCGGATACGAGGGACTGGAGCGTGTCGACGGAGTTGATTTCTGTTTCGTCCCCGGGACCGACGTGAAGACCCTGGGCGAGATCGTCTACCTGCTGGGTTGCTTCCGCGACAGCCGTGAGACGCTCTCCGTGCCCGACCTGACCGACGGCTCCTTCTCCAAGAAGCTCTGGAGCACGTTCCTTTCCTACTACGAGCCCGGGCATTTCGCCTATGGTCTGAAGCCCAACATGGACGAACGCGGCTCGTTCACCGAGTTCCTGCGCACGCCGGAGCGCGGCCAGGTCTCCATCAACGTCTCGAGGCCCGGCACCACCAAGGGCAACCACTGGCACATGAGCAAGTGGGAGCGGTTCCTGGTGGTCTCCGGCACCGCGAGTATCAAGTTGAGGAAGGTGGGGAAGGACGCCGAGGGCAGGCCGTTCCCCGTCGACGAGTACGTCGTCTCGGGCTCGGACATGCGCGCCGTGGAGATGATCCCCGGCTACACGCACTCCATCACCAACCTGTCCGACACCGAGGACCTCGTGACGGTCATGTGGGCCAATGAGCCTTTCGACCCAGAGAATCCCGATACATATTTTGAAACAGTCTAATTATGAACTTCGTCAGACGGTTCTTATCTATTAGGCTCGACTGGTTGCTTATTGGGCTTATCGTTGGATTTGCGGTTTGTCTCAACAGCTGTAGCGCTGTATCGACATTGAAGGGCTACTCGTCGTTGTGCTTACCCTTTGCACTTCTGGCTTGCTTGCTTTTGCTCATGTTCAAAGATGTGGAAAAGAATAATACTGCGTTAACTGGTGGGCTTCTTGTGTTTATGCTACCGGTTGTTTTTTCCGCTTTAGCCAATTTTGACAATTCAAATGTTGTCAATTCCCTAACGCTATTAAGCTGTATTTTCTTGGCTTACCTTTGTGTAAGAAAATTCGGTTCCATTCTCATGTGCCGCATTTTTGTAAAGCTTATGTGCATTAGTGCTGCTATGTCTCTCATACTCTATCTTGCCACCAATTTATTGCGGTTGAATCTGCCATTCCCCGTACTTGAAAACGTTAATGGAATTCATTACAAAACCATCTTCATTGTTTCCCAGTATGCTGAAACATTTATTGATGGCAGTAAAAGTATGGGGTTTTTCTGGGAAAGCGGTATATTTGCTTCCTATCTGCTTCTTGCTATTGCGATTGAATTCATGGTCGAGGAAAAAGCATCGATCAGAAGGTTGGCCTTGCTCGTTCTTGCGCTGTTTACAACCGGCTCTACGGCTGGTTATCTGATTCTTCCAATTGCTCTAACTATTGGATTGCTGAAGAGTGGCGGACGTGGACGTGTGGCGATTTCTGTTGGTATCGTCATTGTTGTTTTATGGATCTTTGCAAATTATTCAACAATTCAAGACGCGTTGGTGCAGATCAACCCAACCCTTTTTTGGAAGCTCGGGGATGCCGACGCTGTTACAAAATTAACGAGGCTTCAGAGTCCGAGCGTTTGTTGGGACCTATTTTCCGCGAATCCGATTTTTGGATTGGGCTACGGAGGTGCTCTCGAAGCCTATTCAACCGTTGCTGCGAGCTCTGCTACCATCGATTCTTTGACGACGACTAGCTTCTTTCAACTCGCTGCTTTCGGCATTTCTGGATTTGCTATGTGGGGAATTACGATATATGCGCTCACAGGAACTGGGCGCCTTCCCTTGTCCTCAGGTATTATGCTCGTTCTTCTGTTTGTCATAATAATCAACAAGGAACCGCATACCGCTTCTGTGATGACCTACATTCTGCTCTTTTCCTTTCTCTCCTTCACTGGCAAGACTTCAGAAAAGGCTTTAAATTTACACTATGGGGGTACGTATGCATAGCAGCCTAAAACTTAGCGTTGCGGCAAACGCGGGGATTAAGGTCCTGGCCCTCATTGTGTCCCTGCTTTCAACGCCTCTTACGATGTCATTCTTTTCGAACGACACCGTTCTTGGTGCTTGGTTCACAGTACTCTCCGTGCTGAACTGGATCTCATTCTTTGATTTTGGGATCGGCAATGGGCTGCGCAATGATTTGACTTATGCGCTTAATGAAGGCAATAAGGAAAGGGCTCGAGTTGTAATTTCCTCGTCGATTTTCGTTCTTGGTACAGTTGTACTTGCTTTGATTCCTTTAGGCGCAGTGGCATCTGTACTCGTCAACTGGAATTCAGTCTTCTCAGTCGGTACGGATGAGATTTGCGAAACAACTCTTGCCGCATGCATGGCCATTGTCATCGTAGGGACCTTGTTGCAGCTTGTTCTCAAACTCGTGAATTCACTCCTCTACGCTGTTCAACGAAACGCTACTCCAGCGCTTCTCCTCCTCATCTCAAACTGCCTCATCCTTATTGCCATAGCCTTCCCACCCATTCTGGCAAAGAATGGTGAGAGACTCATGTATATGTGCGTGGTCGAGATGATCGCTCTATCGGCTCCACTTGTTGTCGCCGCCTTCGTACTGTTCATAACCGATCTTAAAGAGTATGTTCCAAGATTCAAAGACGTACGGACGAGTTACTTTAGTTCGCTTGGCTCGCTTGGCATCCAGTTCTTTATCATTCAGATTTCCTTGCTTTTTGTATCGTCGACTAACGAGCTATTTATCGTTTCACTCTGTGGTTCCGAAAGTGTTGTACCTTACTCCGTGGCATACAGGGTATTTAACCTAATCCTCGTATTCTTCGGAGTCATGGCTCAGCCCATTTGGTCCGACATGGCAGGCTCCTATTCATTGGGCAACAGAAGTAGGCTTCTTTCGGTGCACAGGAAGTATCTGTTGCTGTCGACCATCGCATCTGCCGGGACAATCATAATAGGACTGTTCGTTAATCCCATCCTAACTTTATGGTTGAGAGGGCAGGCACCCACGCTTACGTTCGCTGAGTCCGCTTCCCTTGTCTTCCTTGTCGTTGCCACTGTTCTCACTAATTCTGAAACATGCTTGGGAAACGCTACCAATCGTTTGAGACCCCAAGTGATTTTCTATTGCCTTGGCGCTATAGCAAAGTATCCGATTTCTGCCGGGTTGTCTGTTATTGCTCAGGGCTGGGCTTCCGTTGTGTTTACGAACGGTCTCGTTCTCGTCCCCGTTCTGATTTCTCAACACATTTCAAATCGATGGCTTACTTCGGGTGGCGAGGAGGATCCCCTTGGGCCAAAGTAAAAATAGTGAAGTACTTTTCTTTGTTGGCGGATTATTCCCACACGAACGTGAGGATGAAATTAGAAAGTTAACGAAATCAGGGCTTCAGAGCGCCGCAAACAATCTCCAATGGAAGTTCGTCAAAGGATATGACTCTTGTCTGGGCGCTGAAAATGTCCATATTTTTAACTCTGAGTACATTGGCTCCTTTCCGAAGAGATACTCCGGCCTCTATATTCACCGATATACTTTCCAGCACTCCAAAAACTCTAATGAAGACGTCGGTGCTGGCTTCATTAATCTTCCTGTCTTAAAGGAGTTTTCACGCGCCGCAAGACTGTGTTCTGAGATTGATAGGATTGACTGTGACATCTGTGCTCAGCTTTACTTTGTAGGCTATGCCGCCACCTATCCCATTGTGACCGCCCTCCATCATGCGAAAAGGAAATTTCCTGATAGCGTTGTCGCCCTTATCGTTCCAGATTTACCTCAATATATGGAGCTGAGTAGACGTGGCGCGGGATTCCTACACAAGCTGAAGAACCATATCGTTTCAAAACGCATGAAGGGTATGGACTGCTACGTTCCCCTGACTGAAGCAATGGCTCCTTATCTTGGAGTTGATTTGACCAAGTGCTCTGTCGTCGAAGGCATTGCTGATGATTATGTTGCTTCTGACCTTGGTACCACCGCTCAAGATCTTCCTGAACGGTATATCCTCTACACGGGGACGCTCCAATACCGGTACGGTCTAGGCGAGTTAATTTCAGCATTTAAAGAGCTTGACGATACAGGAATCGGCCTTGTTATTTGCGGCGACGGCGAGGCAGCAAATGAAATTGCGGCTCTGCAGTCTGAAAATCCTATGGTGCGGTACCTTGGCGTATTGCCACCTCAAGAGATTAAAGGCCTACGCAACGGTGCCACCCTTCTCGTGAACACGCGCAAGAACGAGGGGGATTACACGAAATTTAGTTTTCCCTCGAAGATGATGGAGTACCTTGCATCGGGAGTGCCGACCGTTGCCTACTGGCTCGATGGAATGCCTAATGACTACAAAGGTCTTTTCATTGATGCAACAGACGGCGGCCTAAAGGCTGCTTTAAATCGAGCTCTCGCTATGGATTCTGAAAAGTTGTACCAACTTTCCTCTCGTGCGAAAACCTACGTCCTCAACCACAAGAATTCAAAGAATCAATGCGCACGTACTCTTGAACTATTCAGAAAGGAGTCTATGTACATTGAGCGATAATCACTTTTTCAATATTCCCGTCGCAATATTCATTTTCAAAAGGCTCGATACTCTTGAAAGGATTTTTGAAAGACTCGCTGAGATTCGCCCTAGCAAGCTCTACCTCATCGCTGACCAGGGAAGAGATGAGGCAGAACGCCTCGCCGTCGACAAGGTGAGACACCGTGTCGATTCCCTAATTACTTGGGACTGTGAGGTTGTAAGAGACTACGCTAATGAGAATAGGGGCGTTTACGGAAACATCGCACTTGGCGCGAAGCGAGTCTTCGAGCGGGAGTCAGTTGCCATTTTCTTGGAGGACGACAATTTACCTTCAGCCTCTTTCTTTCCCTTCTGTGCAGAAATGCTAGCGCGATATCGTGACAATGATAAGATCCTTTGGATCTGCGGAACTAATTATCTATCGCAATACAAAGCGCCGCAGAATGCTTCATACGTTTTTACGAGACAGCTTATGCCTTGCGGATGGGCATCGTGGGGAGACAAGTTCCTCTCTTCCTACGACTTCGAGCTTAACAAGACGACTCCAAAGGACAAGAGGCGCGCTCGCAACACATATTCGGTGCGGCGACTCTACCTTCAGCAGCTATTCAACGTGGAGTACGAAAAAGCGCACAAGAGCCGCACCGGTCGCTACTATTCTTGGGATTATCATATGGCATGGACTCTCAGGGCTGGCGGGTTTTATGGCGTCGCCCCGTCAGTGAACCTTATAGAGAACATTGGTGTTGACGACTGCTCGGAGCACGGCGGCAACGACCTCTCGCTAGACATGACGAACCGGTTTTGTTCAATGGAAGGTTACGAACTCCCATTTCCGCTCAGACATCCTGAGGCTGTTGAACTCGATAAGACATATGAGCGGCTAATCGAGCGGAAGTTACTGTACCCCATCAAGGATTACATCGGTGCACTTGTTAAGCTGACTGCAAATCGACTGTTTAACTTTCCGCCGGACCTCTCACTCAGGCAAGCGATTAAGAAGGATTTAAAATGACTAATATGGTAGAAGATAAGATGGTTCGATTCAAAAACGATGGTCGCCTGAAACTGCTGATCATCGTGGGCACGCGCCCCGAGGTCATTCGCCTGTCCGAGGTCATCAAGAAGTGCCGCCGCCACTTCGACTGCCTGCTGGCGCACACCGGGCAGAACTACGACTACACGCTCAACGGCATCTTCTTCCGCGACCTGTCGCTTGACGATCCCGACGTCTACCTGGACGCCGTAGGGGCCGACCTGGGCGAGACCGTGGGCAACATCATTGCCGCGAGCTATAAGCTCATGGTCCAGGTCAAGCCCGATGCCCTGCTGATCCTGGGCGACACCAACAGCTGCCTGTCCGCCATCGCGGCCAAGCGCCTGCACATCCCCATCTTCCACATGGAGGCAGGCAATCGCTGCAAGGACGAATGCCTGCCCGAGGAGACCAACCGCCGCATCGTCGACGTGATCTCCGACGTCAACCTGGCCTACTCTGAGCACGCCCGCCGCTACCTCAAGGACACCGGCTGCGCACCCGAGCGTACCTACGTCACGGGGTCTCCCATGGCAGAGGTCCTGCGCGCCAACCTGGACAAGATCCAGGCCTCCGACGTTCTTAACGAGCTCGGCCTGGAGCCCAAGCGCTACATGCTGCTCTCCGCCCACCGCGAGGAGAACATCGACACTGAGGCAAACTTCACGAGCCTGTTCACCGCGATCAACGCGCTGGCCGAGAAGTACGACATGCCGATCCTGTACTCCTGCCACCCGCGCTCCCGCAAGCGCCTAGAGGCTACCGGCTTCAATCTGGACCCGCGCGTGCGCATGCACGAACCCATGGGCTTCCACGACTACAACTGCCTGCAGATGAACGCCTTCGCGGTGGTGTCAGACTCCGGCACGCTGCCCGAGGAGTCCAGCTTCTTCGCGAGCGTCGGGCACCCGTTCCCGGCGGTTTGCATCCGCACCTCCACCGAGCGCCCCGAGGCGCTGGACAAGGCGTGCTTCACGCTCGCAGGCATCTCCAAGAAAGGCCTGCTCCAAGCCGTCCACACCGCCGTCGAGCTCGACGCGGAGAGGTCGCTTCCCGAGGCTCCCGTGCCCGACTACGCCGACGAGACCGTGTCCACCAAGGTGGTCAAGATCATCCAGAGCTACACCGGCGTCGTGGACAAGATGGTGTGGAGGAAGAACCTCTAGTGACGGTCTACGCCCACATAAACACTGTGCCGAACGGGTCAACCGGTGGCATCATGATCATGGCGGCGAGCCACCTCATCCTCACCGACTCGGGCGGCACCACGGAGGAAGCGCCTAGCCTGGGCAAGCCGGTGCTCGTTATGCGAGACACCACCGAGCGCCCCGAGGGCGTGGCGGCCGGCACGCTGATGCTCGTCGGTACCGAGGAGGACGTCATCTACCGCGAGTTCAGCCGCCCGCTCAGCGATCAGGCCGAGTACGAGGCCATGAGTCATGCGTCGAATCCCTACGGTGACGGGCATGCGCGCGAGCGAATTACTGACGTGCTTGCGCAGTAGTTTTCTCCGAGCTATTTTATGAAGCTGCTATTTTGGAACATAAATAAGAAGAACAATGCCGACCTTGCCCTTGCGTGCATGCGAGAGCAAGAGGTCGGCATTGCTGCTTTTGCGGATATTTCCGGAACCGAATTCTCAGATGAGGTTTTAAGGAGTTATGGATATCACCCAATAGGCTACGGCGGGTGTGACAAAGTCAAAATTTTTGCTCGTGAGTCCATTGAGATTCTTGAGTGCTTCGAGCAATCTAGGTTTACCGTGCTGCCAATGAAAATGGGTGAGATCTACTTTGTTGTTGCCGCGGCCCATCTGGTCGACCGAAGGTCTTCGACTGATTCGGAATCTAGGTTAATTGATATCCGAGCAATGATGAGAGTTGTCCATGGTTACGAAAGCAAGTTATCGATTAAGAAGACAGTTATTATAGGCGATTTGAACGCAAATCCATATGATAAGGAGTTACTTCACCCGAACGCATTTAATGCGATGCTATTCAAGGGGATAGTCAGAAATAAGAGTACGAGAACGTGGCGTGGAAACGAATATCAGTTTCTCTATAATCCAACAATCCATTGGTTATCGGAGGAGTCAGAAAACTATGGGTCCGTATATTATTCCAGCGATTACACTAGCCCCGTTTGGAACTGTTATGACCAAGCACTAGTAAGCCCTCCATTGATGGATTCAATTAGTTCCTACAGCTATCTAAAGAAGATAGGGGATGAGGACTTGATAGCAAAAGTTCGTCCCAACAGCAAGATTAGCGATCATTTACCGCTGTTAGTTGATATCGAATTGACGAGCTAGGGGGATATTTATGACTTCCAGTGAAAACCCTTGGGTAGAGGTTCTAACTCAGCCTAAATATAAAACAACTGGGGGAATCGTCCCGTATTTCATTGAACAGATTAATAAATTGGCTGAAGCATCCGGTGGAAAAGTTGATGGGTTTTTTTCCCAGACTGTTGACGTTGACAGATTGTATTCTCCTACTGCAGAACTCGTTGACACTGTATCCAAGGCGCTTCTGAATGTTGCGTCTGTCGGTTCTGTTTACCACAGTTCAGATTTAGAGCTTCAAGATGCTAGCGATCTGTACAAGAAGAATGACTATTGCTTTGAGATTCGTTCGGATAGATACCGATTCAGGTTATTCACCATTGAATTCAATCCGTCGTACCCTGCCGTTATGACCATCGACCGAGGTGTGTCTAATGATTTAGCAAAAATCTACGATCGTTATAAGTTCGAAGAGGCCGAGCCATGCAATATAACAATTAAAGACGATGAAGATCTTGACCGTGTTTTTAATCAGCTCCTAAAGAGCGAAAAGCTTATCTACATCTGCAACCGGCTGATGACCGAGACAGACTAAACGGCTTAGCGTTTTAGTCTGTCTTTGGATTGCTTATTTAAAAGCGATTTGGCAAACTTCCGCAATATGAACCATATGTCATAGCGCCGGATCTTTAGTCTATATGAACTAAAATACTGCGCGGGAAATAATACTTCCCGCGCAGTATTTGTTATTTAAAGGAATGCAAATGGACGAAGTGAAAAAACTTAGTATCGCAAATTTTAACATTACGTATGGGCAAGATAATGATCCCATGTTGACTCACTTCCATGACATTTTGTATCCGGCGTTCTGTAATGAACAGAAAGTTCGCACTTCCAAAAATGTCAGCTATTTCTCGGATGTTGAGTTAAAGCTAATAAATTCGGAATATGTTCTTACGGGAAATCTTATCCGTGAAACTCATTACAGAGTTCGGACTATCGTTGTTGATAATGAGCTCGTCTCCTCTCCGAACTCCGTTCCAACTGCACCATATTCTCGGTTTCTTATCTACCTTAAGAGCCACAGAATGATCCTCGTTAAGAATGAAGGCCAAAGCCCCAATCTCAAGAGTTTTCAAGCCGTTTTGAGGAAAGTTGTCGAGCGTTACATTCGCGAGGTGAACCGAGAAAGGGACAAAGCAGACTTACCTCTATTTCCTAATGCTCTAATTAATATCGTCAACATGCCCCTACCTGATAGCATTGATGAGACTATCAAAGAATTTGCGAAAATTAAGTCAATTAATCTTCGATTTTTCCCTTTAAACAATGATATTGATCCGGCGCCGTTGCTGGGGCTCGTACGTTCAACAATGAATTCGATTGACTCAAAAACGGGGAACTTGACTTTCAATTCTCCTAAATCAGCTAACGGAATTTCTGATCTTTTTCAAGATAGCGTAGCTTCTGGCGTTGCATCAGCAACGGTAACTGGAGAAAAAGAAGATGGCACAAAAGTCAAAATTACTGACAATCAACTTGGTTCTGAACTTCAGATTCCAAGTGCTGGAAATCTAAGCGGTGACGACGACAAGAGAATTGCAGACTACTGCATGAAACGTAATTATCTACCTGAAGCAAGTGAAGATAATGCAGCACTATATGGCGAAGCGCTCAATATTCTCGGTGCAATTATCAATAAGATTTAATTGAGGTTCTCGTTATGCCTGATAACCTTTCTCAAATTATAAGTATTAGAAGTGTTAGCGTATTAATACGTGATAGTTTGCATGAAATAATCCCTGTAAAAGGTAGCCTTCTTATTTCATTTGGTATTTCGTTAGTTGCATTAATACTATCGGTCAATATCATTGATGCACATAACAGCATCGAGATATTTATTGGTATGTCTGTCACTCTCAGGGATGTATTTTTAGGTTTATTTGGAGTTGCTCTATCTATATTTGCAATCTTTTTTAGCTTGCTAGACGGGACTCAAATATATCGACTGACATTGCAAGAAGACAATCCGCTAATTACTTATCTTCGCTATTACGAGAATGCGCTAGTGTTATTTTCGCTTGCTTTTATATCGAGTCTTTTAATTTCACTGTTCGACTACGCCACAGTTTATAAGCTCGCTTCTTTAATATGCCACGATCGATACCTTGAAACAGCATTTTGCCTCCTGTATTTAGCATTTTCATTCCGAATTGTCTTCGAAACTAAATCCCTTTTATTTAATACATTCACATTCACAAGAGCATGCATTTGTTTGAAGGGAAACGACGCAAAGGCAGAGATACTAATGGAACAGAATTTGCCACATTAAATTTGTTCGATGTCAGCCACGACATCAGCTCGGGGCCCCAGAACCTGATCGAGGCCATCGTGGAGGCCAACCGCACCCGCAAGGACTTCGTCGCCGACGAGGTGCTGCAGATGGTGTGGGACCGCGTGTACGCCGGCAAGGAGAAGCCGGTCGTTGGCGTCTACCGCCTGACGATGAAGTCCAACTCCGACAACTTCCGCGCGAGCTCCATCCAGGGCGTCATGAAGCGCGTGAAGGCAAAGGGCGTGCCCGTGGTGGTCTACGAGCCCACGCTGGACGCGCCGGAGTTCTTCGGCTCCGAGGTCACGCACGACCTGGAGGCCTTCAAGGCCGACTGCGGCGTGATCGTCGCCAACCGCTGGAGCGACGAGCTCGCGGACGTGGCGGGCAAGGTTTACACGAGGGATCCGTTTAAGCGGGATTAGGGAAGAGGGCGGAACCAGGCTGATCCGCTTCAATCATTCGCTATTTTAACCGCGTCGAGGGCGGGGGTGTTCGGCATTAGCCGATACACCCCCGCCCTTCATTGTTCTTCGCAGGTAAAATTCGCCTAATTCGAGCGATCGCTCAACGTGATTCGTGCCTTGAAACCGGCTCCATATTCTCCCGCCCGTGCCTGGTCATCCAACTTGAAGCCGATGTTATACAGCTTCCCCGACTTCGTCTTCCGAACCAGGCCATGCTCCAACATGAATGCGACAACGCGGCGATATGCTTCGACGTCGTCCAAGTTCAGGTAGAAGCAGGCGACGCCTCTGCCGTTCTCGATAACGGACTCGAATGAGCTGTGCTTGCATTCCGCGACGACCATTCCGAGGGCAGCCTTGCGGCAGACTTCCTCCGCGAACTCGATATCGTTGAAGTAGAACATCCATTTCCCGCACCTGCTCTCGTCTAGCGCAGGTGCCAGCTCGGTGTCGATGTAGAACGAACACCATGGGTTGTCCACCCTGACGATTCGGCCGTCTTCGCTCAGCATCGTCTTCTCTTCCATCCATGCCTCATATGGTTTGAGGGTGCTTTCGTAGTACGCGATTGTTCTCGGAGAGCACCCCTCGACTTCCTTGTCGGTAAGGAAGAGACCGAGTAGACTCGAGTTGCTGGGCACGCTGCTTTCGGCATGGCTACACATAGTGCTTTCGAGCACTGCTTTTAAGATTGCTTTATCTGCAGATAGTCTAGAACCGGCTACATCTGTGTTAGAACCATATTGATCATCGCTTCCACCGGGGGCTCCTTTCCCCTTGGTTCGATGGAAACAATTCTGAAGTGCAGGCCTATGTTCCGGTAAATGATTATTTAGCTGAACTCGGAGAAGCCCTTTTTGCTCAAACAATTGAAGAGAACAAGCGAGAAAATCATTACCGTTCAGTCGAGTCATTCTGCGAAGTCAAGGGCGGTTAGAGGCTCCCTAAAGGTTCAGAGCTAATTGCAGAGGCAAACTCTCATCCATATATTCGAGTCCGCGACTTAAACAACGCTTCTGTTCTCTTACTCACTTCGGAAATGCTATATATCGACGATGAAACACGATCTAATATTTCGCGCTACGTTGTCAACACTGGCGATCTAATTGTTTCCGTTGTCGGAACGATTGGCCTTACGGCGTATATCGGAAAAACGCTCGATGAGGCAAACCTCACAGAGAATTGCAACAAACTTACTTCGTTTAAAGGCGACTTTGCGGCGTGGTCGTATTTCTTTCTTCGTAGCTCAATGGGCATGGAAGCTATTAGGCTTGGAACTGTTGGTGCCGTTCAGACCAAGCTTGCATTAAAAAACATTAAGTCGATGAACGTCCCGTTTGCTCCAGCTTGTGCAATAGAAAGAACGACTTCGACGCTCAATGGTATTCTTGAGCTCATATAGGCTAATATACTCAAGTCGTAGGCTCTTGACGAACTGCGTGACGCATTGCTTCCCAAACTCATGTAGGGCGAAATCGACGTCTCTCAGTTTGGCGCTGTTCGGATGGATTAGGTATAGAGCGCTATGGCAGGGGGGCGAAGATGATGATTGTTGTAAATGAATCGGCTGCTGCTTCATATCTATACCTAATGGGATTAACCATAGACGAAGAGCTGCCGCTTACGCAACACCTCTCTCTATTGCCGGCCACGTGCAAGGCCTCGCCGGACGACATGATAAATTCTGTGATGAAATATGGCAGCGGAGATGAGACCGATTTAGGTGTCTTGATTGCCGTCCTTAGGAAAACTACAGCTCAGTTGCGCGTTGTTGGAGAGGGCAAAGAGCTTGCAGTTCGAGTTTGGAATGCCCAATCTGCAATAGTTCTATTGTCCGCGCTTTTGAATTGCGAATTGTATTGGCATGTTCAGAGCGATTCGCGGACAGAAGATTTTTCGCCATGCTCGGCAATCAATGTTGTTCTTTCTACAAGGTTGTTCATTCCAAGAAAATTGAAAGTGATCAACGATTCAGAGAAGCAGTGGATAAGACAGCATTATCGGGACGCATGGGAACTGTTTGATAAAAACACGCGATTTGAGACCGCGGTGAATTCCTTGTGGAGCTACAAGCAATCGCTTCGACCTTCAGTTCAAATGGCGATTATATGGGCTGGGATTGAGTCATTGTTTGGAGTCCGGAGCGAACTTGTTTTTCGTGTCAGTACTCTCGCAGCTTTGTTTCTTGGAGGAGGCAAGCAAAAACAGCAAGAAATAAAGAAACTATATAGAGCAAGGTCAGAAGCCGTTCATGAGGGAAAACAACCTTCTGAGTCTTGTGTTTCCGATTCTGCAAAATTATTGCAAGCGCTAATCTTGGAATGCGTCGAACGGGGCTGTTTACCAAATGAGGACGGTTTGCTTTTCGGATTCGAAGAAGGATCGGCTAAATAATCATTTATCGCCCTACGAGTATTTGCAGATGAGACACCGATGCGTTTCAGTTGCATTGCATAGACAAGATAACGAAAAAGCAGCAAATCAAGAATGGCGATTCGCAAACATGGTTTATCCGGAGTTTTCACCAACCGCATCTTTGCGCGCCGCCTCAAATGAAACCCATAATGGAGTTTGGGCCATTCCAGAGTCACTTGCGCAAAGGTATTGCGAGTTTTTGGATCCAGTGATTTTGAGACGTAGCGTCGCCACTCAGACCGCGAACGCTTCATCGATCTGCAACTTCGGCAAAGCAAAAGGCCGAACATATGACCATGTTTTGATTTATCCAGTTGCCGATATGGCCTCTTGGTTGCAAGATGCCTCGACGGATCTGAAGCCGCAGACACGCTCCAAGCTCTATGTTGCAATTACTAGGGCGAGGTTCAGCGCTGGCTTCGTGGTTGCTGACAATAAAATAAATGAGCTTCCAGACACGCTAAGCGTCTGGAAGCCATAAATCAATCACGTGTTTGTTTGTCAGCAAAAGCGGATCCCTACGTGAACCTAAAGACGGCCTTGATCAGCCATCCGTTGAACCTGGAGATGCACTTACCAGTCAACTTCATCCATATCACCCCAATCCTCTGAAACAACTCTCATGTCACCCTTCTCTGGCTGCGTCTCGGTTGCGCCCAGCGCCTATTTGGCTACTTCCGCTTGTATCCTGAGTAATAACCTCCGCTGCTGCAACCAAGGTGGCGAATTGCTGCCTTTGCCATATGGATCTGTATGTAAGTGCTTCGAGGTGATGATGCCGATCTCACTTCAATTCATGGACGCATCGAAATAATAGGGCGGAGTCGCTCTCTCGATCCCGCCTCGCAAACCCGAATAGTTCTGACTTTCCCGTTATCCGGAACATCTGGGGAAGTTCGCGTCCCAGTCCGGAAAACCCAATGCCTGAAACGACGATGCCAAGGGGTTACTCGGTCAGCTTCTTGCATCCGTGCCAGGTCAAGGGAAGGGGCAGCCTGTAGAACGAGGTTGGCTCCATAGGGATCTCCTCGAGCCTTCCGTTGCCCCGCCGAACCCATGAAGTTCCGCTTGCGTCGGTGAAAGCCGTTTCGGGTGCCGTGCGTACTCCCATTCCGTGCCCTTCCGTCGGGAGCCATATGCACCATGCTCCAGGAGGAAGCGTGCCGACGCAGACGCGGTTGGGATAAGCGGGGCGGTTATCCTCACCTTTGAAAGAGGGGCCGGCCCCGCTAATCCCGACGCAGGTGACGATTACGTCGTAGACGGGGGACTCGCTTTCGTTTCGAAGCACGACGAATTGCCAGACGAACCGATTGTCCTCGGGCTGATCAGTTCGGTTTCGATCCCCTTCGTACCATGCCGATATGCGGGATGGCTGATGCCGCTTGATGTCGTCCTCCCTGTTCTTTTTGCTCTGGTTACTTTGCCAGAGTGCGGCAATCAAGGCCCCTAAGGTAACGAGTCCGATGAATGCTTGGACAATCAGATTGGCGATGTCTATATCGATATCAAAAGGCACTGGAAGGTCACCAGCTTAGCGTCGTGGGGCGATAAATCTAACTCCGAATAATATAGGATGATCGATGGTTGCCCTTTCGTAAGACTCAAAGACCTAAAGAGCCAAAATACGTTACTCGTCGGTTCTGGCGTGGAATCTTTGGAGAGATGCATGGCGGCCCAAACGAGACCCGCTATCGCTATGACATAGAGGATGTGAATGCCAGCTTGAAGATGCGAAATTCGAGATGCGAACCGTGAACACTGCTCATTTTCAGTCAACCCGACCCCTGCGACTCCAGTCGAGGCAATCGGCAGCCTATAAGAGAATCATGGCTCTCCTCTATAAGGGGAAGGGGCTCGATTTAATGCGTGGCGTCTCTATCGATATCGTGAACAGCATGGAAACCGCCCCAGATATCCAGCTTCCCGCAAAAGCCACTGCGAAAAAACGGGATACGAAAGGCATAAGTGGAGCTCGGTCATCAACAAGATGCCTCTGCTGCCTGAATCGGACAGAGAAATTGGAGGCTTGACCCCCAGCGTCTGCTCAGCGGAATACGTTAAGAAAGTTGTCATCGAACAGGGTGAACTCCGTCATCGAATCGAATCTCATTGACTGGAATGCGTTCATTAATGATGACTTTGATGCCTATTTCAAAGCTTGTGCCATGGCTTTGCTGGACGCTATTGAGTTCGCAATGGGCAAGTCCATCTCCGATAGGGGCACCGAGGAAACGGTAAAGAGATTTGGCTGCTCATTGGAATAAGATGATTCTTAGCTCTGTTATTGGTTGTAGAAAGAAGGCTTAATGTCTGATTTTGAAATTTTGCTGCAGTTGTGCGAAACAGCAGACGAACTTTCAAAGAAATACATCAGCTCTAGTTCGCCTGATTTTAAAGCGTGGAAGACAAAGGCGGACAGGCTTTTAATTAGGCGATTTGGAGAAGACAGCTACGAATTTAATAGCTTTAACAAAATCCGCTACTCGTTGTCTATTTTCGCCTCCAGCACGCCCGAATCGGCTTTCGTTGATGCCTGTGCGGACGGCCTGCGCAAAGCAAAAGCTGTGCTGGAGACATACCTTGATGAGTTTTCAGCCGAAGGGGAAACCGGATCGACTGCAAATGTCGGAGATTATTCGAAGGTATTTATCGTTCATGGCCACAACGGAGAGCTTAGAGAAAGGGTCGCGAGAATCATCGAAAGGCAGGGCCTGACGGCGGTAATCCTGAACGAGCAGTCAAATCAGGGCAAGACAATCATCGAAAAGCTGGAAATTGAAGGCGATGCAGCAGGAGCGGTATGCCTTTTTACGGCGGACGACGAAGGAAGGGCCCAGGCAGAACAGTCGGCAAAGCCCAGGGCTAGACAGAATGTTGTATTTGAAGCCGGATACTTTATTGGTCGGCTTGGCAGGGAAAACGTTGCAATTCTTGTTGACAAAGGTATCGAGATTCCCTCCGATCTACAGGGCGTCGTTTATACCGGAACAGACAGTTGGGAGTTCGGCCTCTTGAAAGAACTCAAGTCCATGGGATATTCCATCGACTTTAATAAGATGGATATCTAATCTGTTGATCCCTCCTTTCACCGACTGGCAAAACGATTTACACCTAATTGTGGACATTGCCCACACGATTTCTCTTTGCTCCCGCATTGATCTCGCTAAACTAATAACTGCTGCTACCAGGGCATTTTCTGGTGCACATTCTATTGGCTCCTGCGAAGATCGGAGCGGGTATGTTTGCTGCCGAGTCCTACACCAGCCGTCATTACATTGCGATTGTTGCCATGGCCTGCCTATGCGTTTTGCTGGGCGGGCCTTCTTATGCCGCGGGCGCGGAGAGCCTCATCATCGCGGGCGCGACGTACTACGAGCCGGGCGTGTCGGGTCCTGGCTGGGCCTGGACCGATGCCGACCACCTGGAGCTTAATGGCTACGCGGGCGAGGCCATCGGCGCCGAGGGCGACCTGGTGCTGACGCTTGCCGGGCAGAACTCCGTGACGGAGTCGCATGCGCCCGATGCGGACATCACGCTGTGCGGCATGGAGGTGTGGGGCAACCTGACGCTTCGCGGCACCGGGACCCTGACGGCGACGGGCTCGCAGTGCGGGATCCACGTGTCGCAGGCGCTCGTGGTTGACGGCTGCACCGTCGATGCGCGGGCAGACGGGGCCGATATTACAAACGAGGCGGTCGCCGGCGTGATTGCCGGCGACATGG
>OLRW01001011.1_pt1 | contig 19629 bp, 18 predicted proteins | sample 1672701 | NCBI WGS metagenome assembly OLRW01 (sample SAMEA3136715, study PRJEB25190) | human gut metagenome | biome: human gut; feature: human-associated habitat; material: faeces | place: Austria | collected 2013
GTGACCTTCGCTCACAAAAAACACCTCGCGGAATATTACCAGTGAACAGTAACTACAAAAATTTCAAAGTATCACTCTCGAACAGCAATCCGGGCTGATCCGTTTCTCTGTCTTCCTGCTATCTGCGGCAGACATTATTCGGCTCCCCGCCTGACTGAAAGCTGATGACCAATCCAGTACACAGTCCCGCCAATACCTCCTCCAAGAGTATTATATGTCAGATCAGAAACCTGGAACGTCCCAAGCCTCAGGAAAAGCTGCAGAAGTTCAATGGACAGTGAGAATACAAAGGTAATCTTAAGTCCGGTCCACACAATATTCAAGAATGTTGTTTTTTTCAATATTTTCTTTCCTGCGGTCCAGAACAGCAGGATCGTGAACGGAATGAACAGCATCAGATTCTCAATACACTCAGTTGTGAGATATCTGGTACCATCCTCTCCATATTTCCAGATCCACCAGTTCGCCATCACATCCGAAAGGGGATTCATCCACATATCCCGGTTCAGCAGCGTACAAAACAAGATCATGGTTGTATAAAAGGTCAGAAAAAACAGCTTCCGAAAAAAAGCATTTCCTCTGAAATACTGCCACCACACGGAAAAAGCTCCCCTGATTCCCCTTCCACCTGTCTCATTATGGTAGGCAAAGAGATAAAAAAACAGTACCATCACAGATAGGATCACAGAAAACCAAAATGGCTGGTACAAAGCTGTCAGTACACTTGTAATAATACTTGATATGATGTCTTTCATTATAAGTCCTTTCACATAAGCCAGACAGCCGACCATTCTTCTGTCCGGCAGCTCTGTCATTATTCCTACCTATATTACTACACTCTTCCCACAAAAGCCAGAAAAAGATATCTCTCACCGCTCTGTCAATCGACCTGCATATCGTTTTTATATTCCTGAAAATGTGAGGGTCATGCGGATATTCGCAATTGAAGTAAGAGACTTACTTAATTCGGCTAAACTGCAATATTTTTTTATTTTTAACAAATTTATGTTATATTTTACCAGCAAAACATGCTATAGTTCATAGTAAGAAAAACATTTCGGAGGTATTTTTAATGAAACGTGATCTGAAAAAAATCGTAAGCCAGATGACACTGGAAGAAAAAGCCGGCATGTGCTCAGGTCTTGATTTCTGGCATCTGAAACATGTGGAACGCTTGGGGATCCCGGAAGTAATGGTCAGCGACGGCCCTCACGGACTTCGTAAGCAGGATGACAAGGGCGATCATCTTGGAATGAATGACAGCATCAAAGCCGTCTGCTTCCCGCCGGCCGCTTTAAGCGCCTGCTCCTTTGACTGCAAGCTGATGGAAGAAATGGGCAAAACCATCGGAAAAGAAGCTCAGGCCAACGATGTATCCATAGTTCTCGGACCGGCCGTAAACATCAAACGTTCTCCTCTCTGCGGAAGAAACTTCGAATATTATTCCGAGGATCCATATCTCGCAGGTGAGATCGCAGCCGCTTTTATAAACGGAGTACAGTCCCAGCATGTAGGAACCTCTATCAAGCACTTTGCAGCAAACAACCAGGAATATCACCGCATGAGCAATTCTTCCGAGGCTGATGAACGCACTTTACGTGAGATCTATTTCCCTGCATTCGAAACCGCAGTAAAAAAAGCTCAGCCATACACCTTCATGTGCTCCTACAACCAGATCAACGGCACTTTCGCATCTGAGAATAAATGGCTTCTCACAGATGTTCTCCGCGGCGACTGGGGCTTCAAGGGCTATGTAATGTCCGACTGGGGTGCAGTCAATGACCGCGTCAAAGGTCTTGAGGCTGGTCTTGAGCTGGAAATGCCTTCCTCCAATGGGGTCAACGATGCCCTCATCGTACAGGCCGTAAAAGACGGTTCCCTCAAGGAAGACATTCTTGACCAGGCTGTCGAACGCATTCTACGCATAATTTTTGAATATGCAGACAACCGGGCACCGCAGGAATTCACCATGGAAAAAGACCATGAAGAAGCACGCCACATTGCCGAAGAATCTATGGTTCTTCTGAAAAACGATGAGCAGATCCTCCCTCTGAAAGCATCCGAGAAAGTTGCTTTCATCGGTGGTTTTGCAAAGAAGCCTCGTTTCCAGGGCGGCGGAAGCTCTCATATCAACTGCTTCAAGATCACAAACGCACTGGATTCCGTTCCTTCCGATGCACAGGTTACTTATGCAGAAGGTTTTCCTGCAGACAAAGATCTCTACGATGACACACTTGCAACTGAAGCGATCAAAACTGCTGCCGCCGCTGACAAGGTTGTGATCTTCGCCGGACTTCCGGACAGCTTTGAATCTGAAGGATACGACCGTTCCCACATGAGGCTTCCTGAATGCCAGAATCGTCTCATTGCTGAGATCCTTAAAGTACAGCCGAATACCGTGATCGTCCTCCACAACGGTTCCCCCGTGGAGCTGCCATGGCTCAATGATATAAAAGGCCTTCTGGAAGCATACCTCGGCGGTCAGGCAGGCGGTACCGCTGTCGCAAACATCCTTTACGGAAAAGTAAATCCAAGCGGCAAGCTTGCCGAGACAATACCGCTCAAGCTCTCCGACAATCCATCTTACCTGAACTTCGGCGGTGGTGAAAAGGTTGAATACCATGAAGGCGTATTCGTAGGCTATCGCTACTACGATACAAAAGAAATGGATGTAGCATATCCGTTTGGCTATGGACTCTCCTACACTACCTTTGCCTGCAGCGACCTGAAGATCTCCAATGAAAATCCTACAGACAAAGACACCATCACCGTTTTGGTTGATGTAACAAACACAGGAAATATGGCAGGAAAAGAAGTCGTACAGCTCTATGTCAAAGACTGTACCAGTTCCGCGATCCGTCCGGAAAAAGAGCTCAAGGGCTTCGAAAAGGTTTTCCTGAATCCAGGCGAAACCAAAACAGTAACCATGGAGCTGGACAAGAGAAGTTTCGCATGGTACAATACGGAGCTTCACGACTGGTTCGCAGCCAGCGGCGAATATAAGCTCCTTGTCGGTACCTCTTCCAGAGATATCCATCTTGAAGGCAGGATCCATCTGAACAGCAGCCAGGAGCTTCCGATGCATGTTCATATGAACACCACCCTGGGCGAACTGTTCCGCAACCCGAAAACAAGCGAAACAGCAAAAGAACTGACAGCAAAATATATCTCAGCCATGAACGTTGGTGAAGAGTCCTCTTCTGAAGCCGCTTCCGAAGCTATCACTGAAGAAATGACAGAAGCCATGACCGACTCCATGCCATTACGTGCGCTGGTAAGCTTCGGCGGATATTCCAGAGAAGAACTTACAGAAATTATTGAAAAATTAAATAAACTGGTATAATTTCACAGGACATCCTCCGCCGAACGAATTATACTTACATAAAAAGCTGCATAAAACGGCACAAAAAGCGACATAATTGGACCGCTATGGCAGTTTCAGATCGCTTGACAAGCATTAAAGCGGATGTTATCATTACATATAGTTCAAAATCTTGGATCAAACAACAGAATAATCCGAAAAAATTACTGTCGCTTAATCTAACATTAAGCGGCAGTTTTCACATTCTCTTCATTTTCCTTTCACACAATGCACACATTTTTTTACTATATTATTAACTGTAGATAGCAAATGCTAAACAATCTTTTTCTTTTTCATACTTTTTTGCCGGGAGTCCGCACAACTCCCGGCCTCCTTTTTTTATTCTTCAGGTAGTTCGCCTGCATTTTCTATTATTATTAAAGATATAAAAATATGTCTTGTTTTTTCTTATTATATATATTATACTAGTTAAGAACTTATTGTTCCCGTCCATTTTGTTCTTTGATAATTTCATAGACTTCATACTCGAAACATGATACAATATCCGCACAGAGAAATATGCGGTACAATTTTTGTGGGAGGATGCGCATATGCTAGATCAGAAAGATTTGGAATTATTAGCCGGTATGATAAACCCGATCAATGTCCAGCTGGGCAATATAAATAACCGATTAGATGGTATCGATGCCAGACTGGATGCAGTGGATACTCGTCTCGACGGTATCGACGCTCGTCTTGATGCTATGGATGTTCGTTTTGATGAAATAGATGCCCGCTTCAACCGGGTAGAAAACAGACTTGAAATGATCGATCTGAAATGTGATACCAACAGAAAACGCCTGGACGACCTTTCACTGGATGTTAAGCTTGCAGAACGGGATATCCGAAAAGATATCAAGAATTTACAGGACACAACAGAAACTCTTGTCGTTGTACTTCAGGGAAGAGGTATTTTACCTGACCCAGGTAACACAATACAGACAGCCTGATCATATCATGTAAAGAGTGTGAAGCCTATGAAAGTATCAAGGGATCACACTCTTTATTATCATCCATACAACCATCTTTCTCCTCAAAAAATGGTTGCATTTACAATTCGTTTATGTTATAGTTATATGCGTTGCGGGGTATGGCGTAGCTTGGTAGCGCGCACGGCTGGGGGCCGTGAGGTCGCAGGTTCAAATCCTGTTGCCCCGATTGAACATCATAAATATTATAACAGCTAAGTTTTCCGAGGTCTGATGACTTCGGATTTTTTTATTACCTTTATTACCTTACTTTCGAAAGGAAGGTTTTGCATGCAGGATAATCTGTCTCTTTATCATATTTTTTATACGGTAGCACGTACCGGCAGTATCTCCCACAGTTCCCGGGACCTTTATATCAGTCAGCCTGCTATCAGCAAGGCGATCCAGAAGCTGGAGCAGAATCTGGATACCGTTCTTTTTAAACGCAGTTCTCGGGGTGTCACTCTGACCCCGGACGGTGAGCTTCTTTTTGAAAAAGTAAAAGAAGCTCTTTCACTTCTGGATGAAGGAGAAAATTCCATTCGCCATAACCGTTCCCGGGACATTCCAAAGCTGCGTCTGGGTGCCAGTTCTACTCTTACCAGATATGTACTGCTCTCCCACCTGGAAAACTATATTGCACGTTTTCCTCATGTACGTATCACAATTTCCTGCCAGTCTACTTATCAGACGCTGCAGCTTCTGGATGAGGAAAAAATCGATCTGGGACTCATCGGACGGCCGCAGAAGCTTCGGGGATATTATTTTCAGCCTCTTTTGAAAATCCAGGATACCTTTGTCTGTACACAGCAGTATCTGGAAAATCAGAAAAAGCTCTATCCGGATGAACCTCTGATCCAGGCAGCAACTTTCATGATGCTGGATGAGGACAATATTACACGTCAGACCGTAAACACTCAGCTGAAAGAACATCATGTGGAATTAAGCCATATTCTGGAAATAACAACTATGGATCTTCTGATCCAGTTTGCGGAAATTGGTCTTGGGATTGCATGTGTGATCCGTGATTTTGTAAAAAAAGAGCTGGAAGAAGGAACTCTGGTGGAAGTACCGGTAGGATTTTCTTTTCCGCTGCGTGAGATCGGGTTTGTATGCAGACAGAAAGATGCTGATTCGGCTTTGATCGCGCCATTTTTTGATGATGAAACAGAGCATCCGGATAAATAAAGGAATGTAAAAAAAATTCCCATCTGATCATTGCGACCAGATGGGAATTTTAAATTTCAAAAAAGTTTCCTACCACTGTATTACGTGTGTGACTTTTTTGACTCAAACTTCGCTGCGCTTCGTTCGAGTAGCGCAAAATTTATTGCACCTGCAATAAATTTTGCTTAGTTATTAATAAGCTTATCCTCGCCGTTCCAGCTGTAGAGTTTACGGATCTCCTCGCCGACTTTCTCAGACTGATGCTCAGAAGCTAATTTTCTCATAGCCTTGAAGTGTACCTGTGCACCTGCATCGGACATGTCGAGTAAGAACTCTTTTGCGAATGTACCATCCTGGATATCGGAAAGAACTTTCTTCATTGCTTTCTTTGTATCCTCTGTGATGATCTTCGGTCCTGTGATGTAATCGCCATACTCAGCTGTATTAGAGATAGAATATCTCATTCCGGCAAATCCTGACTGATAGATCAGGTCAACGATCAGTTTCATCTCATGGATACACTCGAAGTATGCGTTTCTTGGGTCATAACCAGCTTCAACAAGTGTCTCGAAACCAGCCTGCATAAGTGCGCAAACACCACCGCAAAGTACAGCCTGCTCACCAAAGAGGTCTGTCTCTGTCTCTACACGGAATGTAGTTTCAAGAAGACCAGCTCTTGCTCCGCCGATTCCAAGACCATATGCCAGTGCAAGATCCTGAGCTTTTCCTGTGTAATCCTGCTCTACAGCGATAAGACAAGGTGTTCCTTTTCCAGCCTGATACTCACTTCTTACTGTATGACCAGGTGCTTTAGGAGCGATCATTGTAACGTCAACATTCTTTGGTGGTTTGATGCATCCGAAATGGATATTGAAACCATGAGCAAACATTAACATGTTGCCTTCTTCAAGGTTTGGCTCGATGGATTCTTTGTAAAGTTTAGCCTGTAATTCATCATTGATAAGAATCATGATGATATCTGCCTGTTTAGCTGCTTCAGCTGCTGTATATACCTTAAAGCCCTGCTCTTCAGCTCTCTTCCAGGATTTGCTGCCTTCATAAAGACCGATAATGACATCACATCCGGAATCCTTTAAGTTCAGAGCATGTGCATGTCCCTGGCTTCCGTATCCAATAATTGCAATTTTTTTACCATCCAGTAAGCTTAAATTACAATCTTCCTGATAAAAAATCTTGTTAGCCATTTTATTTTCCTCCTGCTAATCGTAAAAAAATTTATCGTTAAGGGATGCTCCCCTAGCAAACTATAATATGTACTGTTTCTGAGATATTCTTCCATTTTCTGCATTCCGAAAAGCCTTCCGGTCTTTCATCAGAAATAGGTTACATCCTGCGAACCTCTTGATAAACCGGTCATTCCTGTACGTGCAAGTTCGAGAATCTCGTAATCACCCATCAGCTCAAGAAATGCTTCCAATTTATTATGGTTGCCTGTCATCTCCAATATCATGGAATCCACACTTACGTCTGCAACTTTCGCATGGAAAACATCCGCTATGGAAATGAGTCCCTGTCTCTGCTCCGGTTTCGCAGCCACCTTGATCATCATTAATTCATGGCATACGCTGTTGTCCGGCTCCAGGATCTTAATATCTCTTACATCTACAAGCTTGGCAAGCTGATTCGTGATCTGCTCCAGAATCAGTTCATCCCCGCTGCACACAACGGTAATTCTGGAAAAACGCTCGTCCGCTGTTACACCTCCGGTAATGCTGTCGATGTTATAGCCTCTGCGGCTGAATAATCCAGATACTCTGGTTGTTACACCTGCAGTATTATCTACTAACAGGGATAATACTCTCTTCTGCATGTCCCACCTGCTTTCAACGTGTACATTTTCACCACGTTAATATAATAAATAGCTCGTATGGTTACCATTATATCAATAATCGTGATTTTGTCAATAAATTTTTCGCACAAAAACAAATGTCTTTCTGTGACGTTACTGTTCACTTCGTTCCCAGCAACACGCTTCGCGGGATATTACCAGTGAATAGTATCTCTATGATAACTTTTGTAAAAACATCAAATCAACTGCCTATATCAGATATTTATTTCTGAACTCTTCGACCATTTTCGGTTTCAGATAAAATACGGTCTGGAAAAACTTTTCCATAGAACCATAAGTCTTTTTCACTGTTTCAAAAACAGCAGCCAGATACTCCTCTTTTACATTATATATAATTGGAAGCTTCTCGGTCATTTTCTCATCTGCCTCCGGCCAGGTCTGTACAAGTCTCTGCATATATACCAGTTTGGGCTCCATATAACGGTTTGTGCGCAGATAGTCTTCATATATCACATCTTCCTCCACCCCCAGCAGACTGAGCAGAAAAGCAGTCCCGATCCCTGTACGGTCCTTTCCAGTTCCGCAATGCCACAAAACAGCACCTTTTTCCTGCCTGAAAAGAATATCGATAAACTTCGCATACTGTTTCAACACCAGCTGATCCATGCATAAATTCCTGTACTGTCTGATCATATATTCTTCCATATCATCCGGGAGTCCTGCAAGCATTTTCACAAACTGTTCTCTGTTGCTGATAACCTGCACATCCTCATCCACAACCGGTACATGGTAGTATTCTACTTCTGCTATAATAGTATCCGGTTTACATTTTCTCTCTTCTGCCGAACGCAGGTCGATCACCGTCTTCAGATTGTATTCTTCTCTGAGTCTGTTCTTATCGCTCTCTGAAATGTGATAAAGTTCCCCGCTTCTCAGAAGCCTCCTCGGCAGGATGTGTCTGTCATCAGCTGTAACGATCGCACCCAGATCTCTGGTATTCGGCAGACTATGAAGAGATATCCTGCCGCCCTTCGGGAAACCTGTTGCCATATCCGGGTTTAATATCTTAAGAATGCGGATACACTCATGAATCTCTTTTTCTGTCATATCGAACTTGTATCTCTTCTTACGTCTGGTAACAATTACAAGATAATTTACACTCAGCTGTCTGTCATCACCTTCATCTGCTCCCTCTTTTCGCATATATGCCCATACAATGTCTTTACATGGAAGATTGTTTATCATCATATGTCTGGTAAAAACCAGAAATCCATCTTCTATCCTTATCTTTCCATACTTCATGATCCACCACTCCACTGTCTGCAATTTTATTACTGTTCACTCTGCTCTTAGAGCGTGTCTGAAAAATCATTCCCGCAATCTGCAAGGCATACTGAACAGCAGCCATTTTTTTCAGAATAACACAGAAATCGGAATTTGACAATTCCTGTCAAACGTTTATAATCATGGTGTTATTGTGATATAGCAATCACCTTATGAACCGTACTTTTTGTACAGAAATTATTTTTTGAAAGGATTTATGAAAATGGAGAATCTTATTTTCTGTCTTAATGCTACAATCCCGATTTTTCTCACCCTGATGCTCGGGCTCTTTTTTCGGAAAATCGGACTCTTTGATGACACCTTTGTCAGCCGTCTGAATAAGTTCGTATTTAATGCAGCTCTGCCTGCGCTTTTGTTTCTGGATATTGCAAAGTCAGATTTCTACAGTGTATGGAATACGAAATTTGTATTGTTCTGCTTCTTTGTCACACTGATCAGTATCGGAATTTCCACAGGACTTTCCTATCTGCTGAAACCGCGAAATATCCAGGGCGAATTTATCCAGGCTTCTTACCGGAGCAGCGCTGCGATCCTTGGAATTGCAATTATCCAGAATCTTTACGGAAACGCAGGAATGGCACCACTTATGATCATCGGAAGTGTGCCGCTTTATAATGTGATGGCAGTTATAACACTGTCACTGTTCGCTCCCGGCGGCGGTAAACTTGATACCGCAAAACTTATCCGAACCCTGAAAGGAATCGCCACGAACCCTATTATCCTTGGTATCCTGACAGGTATGGTATGGTCGCTGCTTCATCTGCCAATGCCAACAATTCTGAATACTGCCGTAGATAATCTCGGAAAAACAGCGACTCCTCTTGGGCTGATGGCCATGGGTGGCGCACTGAAATTCGGCAAGGCATTCGCAAGGCCGAAACCACTGATCGCATGTAGCTTTCTGAAGCTTGTGGGATATGAAGCTGTATTTCTTCCACTGGCTGTGCTTCTGGGATTTTCCCATGATATGCTGGTTGCGATCATTATCATGCTTGGTTCTGCCACTACTGTAAGCTGTTATATCATGGCCAAAAACATGGATTATGACGGCGATTTTACTTCCGGTGTGGTTATGACTACCACTCTGTTAAGCTCCTTTACCATGACAATCTGGCTCTATATATGCAAAAGCCTGGGACTGATCTGAGCCCAGGCTTTTTATGTTTATATCAGCTTCAGATATTCCAGTCCGTTTCTGATTCCATAATGGAACATATCCTGTGTAATATGATCAGCCAGAGCTTTTATTTTCTCCGAACCATTTCCCATGGCAACCTTCACTGCCGCATATTCAAACATGGCGAGATCATTATTGCTGTCTCCAAACACGATCGTATCCTCCCATGGAATATCAAAGAGTCTGCACACTGCCGAGATCCCCACTGCCTTGTTAAAGCCCTTTGGGACAAGTTCAATGGTGGTTCCCGCAATCCCTGAACCACTCTCATGACGGATAATGTCATAATACTCACTCAGTTCCCTGCAGGCAGCTTCTGCATCACAGCCCTTTATCATTTTGGCACTGATCTTATTAATGCGCATACAGTCTTCATTTCCCCTGATGGGACGCCATTTAGATCCTAAAGATTCTGTGATCAGATCCGTATACCAGTTCACATCTGTATTATATTCATCCTTATCATAATACATGAAATCTGCACCTTCCATAACCGGGACCAGACCATATCTGCGCAGGATTTCCACTGATTTTTTTGCAACTTCCGGGGGCATCTCTTTATTAAAAAGACGTTCTCCATCCTTTTCAATGGTAGCCCCGCAGGCACTGATCATACCGGTAAACGGAAGCTCTTCCAGATACCGGGAAACAAAGGCCCTGCTCCTGCCTGTGCAAAGCCATGCGTCATGACCGTTTTCTCTTAATTTCTTCAATGCCTCCTTTGTGCTCTGGGGTACACCCTTTTCCATATCGCAGAGTGTTCCGTCTGCATCAAAAAACACTGCTTTTCTGTTCACTTTCTTATCTCCTGATTTTTATATTTACGTTTATCTGCCAGTGTACCTGCAAACTATGCAAAAAACACTGTCGCTGCCTTAACCAGGCTCTCTGTATCTTTCGCACCTGTTGTTTCATATACAGAGTGCATGGCAAGCTGTGCCAGACCGATATCCACTGTTTTCACAGGAACCTGGGTATTGGAAATATTTCCCAGCGTGGATCCGCCTGCCATATCCGAACGGTTCACAAAGGTCTGGTACGGCACCTTTGCCCTGTCACAGATATCCTTGAAAATTGCAGCGGACACTCCGTCTGTACAATATTTCTGGTTTGCATTGTACTTGATCACGATTCCCCCGTTCAGCACCGGACGGTTTACCGGATCTGTCTTATCCGTATAGTTTGGATGGAGAGCATGGGCATTATCTGCAGAAATCATAAAACTGTCTGCAAGTGCCATATAATATTCCTCCTGGGTACGTCCCAGTCCCATATTGATCCGCATCAGAGTATCCTTCAGGAAAGCAGAAGCAGCGCCCTGTCTTGTACTGCTTCCCACTTCTTCATTATCCAGCACACAATGTACAGAAATGCTTTCTTCACGATTTCCCTGCAGGAATCCCTCCATAGAAGAGAATGCACACTGCAGATCATCCAGTCTGGGTGCAGAAACAAATTCCTCATTTACTCCCCACAGAGTACCCGGAGTTCTGTCATAAAGAAACAGATCATGTCCCAGAATATCTTCTGTCTTTACTTCTGCGGCCTCAGCCACAGTTTCCATAAATCTGCCCTTTCCTTCCTTATCGCTGAAAAGAGGCAGCATATCCTTCTGCACATTATATTTATATCCGTCATTTACTTCCCTGTTCATATGAATGGCAAGATTAGGAATAACCAGCAGATCTCTGTCCACAGCCACCATCTTCTCTCTGATTTTTCCATCCTGACGGACGATCAGCCTTCCTGCCACTGACAGAGGTCTGTCAAACCACGGAGACAGAATCATTCCACCGTAACGCTCCACATTCAGTTTGATATAAGCATTCTCCACCTCTATCTCAGGATTCTCCTTGATCTTAAGGGAAGGGGAATCACTGTGGCTTGCCATAATATGAAACTTCCACACAGGCTTCTGCGGAATGGAAAAAGCTATGATTGCAGAATGATTTCTGGTCACATAATAATTTCCGCCTTTTTTAAGCTTCCAGTGATCCTCCTCTTTCAATTCTTCAAAGCCTTCTTTGTCAAGCCTTTTGGTCATCTCCGTCACTGCCTGAAATGCAGTGGGGCTTTTCTCTATGAATTTCAGTAACTTCTTTGCTGTTTTTCTGTACATAGTTTGATTCTCCATTTGAATGATTATGAAATGATACCTGGTTTATACTATTTTTTATTATAATCAGTCTGTCCTGGTAATAAAAACAGCAGTCATTATTTCCATAAGAAATATGTGCTGCTGCTTTTATATCAGTCTTTAATGATCAGAGCCATAAAAACCAGATCTGTATTTCCTGTATTTGCAAGTGCATGTCCATGATTGTCCGGTGTGAATGTAATATCTCCTGCTTTTACCGGACGATAGGTACCGTTGTCATTGTATTCGCCCTGTCCCTGTAAAATATAGTAGGTTTCACTTTCTCCATGATGTTCATGATATCCCAGTGAACATCCCGGCTCCAGGGTTACCTGTGCATACAGTCCACATTTACCATTCAACTGTTCTGCATCAAGGATTTCTTTGATGATTACGTGACCATTTCCACCTGCCATGTGTTCTTCGCGTCTGATTTTCATAATTTTTTGCCCTCCTGTAGATGTTTTCTCTTTTATAGAATTTCCATTGAATATATCATAGCACTGTTTGTAAAAAATGGCAAAGTAAATATCAATGGAACATTCAACAAAATATCGTTACTGGTTACTGTTCACTTTATTTTGCAGTATTTTCAGATTTGTTCAGAAGGCTGTCCAGAAGCTGCGAAATGGTCTGATTTAACACAGGATGTCGCAGATACGGAGCAATCTGATTCATTGGTACAAGAACGAAATCGCGGTTGTGCAGATCAATATGAGGAATATGAAGATCTGGCATATCAATAATTTCCTGATCATAAAACAGGATATCCAGATCCAGTGTCCTTGGTCCCCAGTGGATGATACGTTCCCTGTTTGCCGCCTGTTCTAACTGATGCAGTCGCACAAGCAATTCTCCAGGAGTAAGAAGTGTCCGCATTTTCAGAACTCCATTTAAAAATTCATCCTGATCAGTAACTCCGTAAGGTTCTGTAATAAGATAATCGGAAATTGCCTCTATACGGCATCCTTTTGTCTCTGCCAGACCACGGATCCCATTGTCTATATACATCTTTTTATCACCCATATTAGAGCCAAAAGCAATGTAAGCAGTATGCCATTTCCGTGTAATTTCCACAGATACGGTTTTCAAAGGAAGACCAACCGGTGCCCAGGGCTTTTCAATCTTCAGAGTAATTTTTTCAAGTCCGGAAAGAGAGCAAAGAAGCATTTCTGCAAGATTCTCTGCAAGAGATTCCAGAAGTTTATAAGTATGTTTTCTGGTGAAATCAGTGATCATATGGCTGACTTCGCCATAGTTTATGGAAGCAGACAACTCATCGGTTAATCCCGCCAGACGTGTTCTGGTAAAAAGCGTGGCAGAAATAACAAATTTCTGTCCCAGAACATTTTCCTCGGGATATACACCATGGTTTGCAAAAACCTCCAGCTCTTTAATTTCTATTTTGTCTAATCTGGTCTCATCCATAACAGCAAATCCTTTCTGTATGTTATTTATATTTACCATCTGTTTTGTGCCAGTAATTTATCTGCGTCCCAGGATTGCTTCTGTCATCTGGATCACACGCTTGTTTTCTTTAACATCGTGGACACGGACAAAAGAGCATCCCTTCATTACGCCAATTACACTGGTAGCCAAAGTCCCCTCCACGCGCTGATCTACAGGAAGATCCAGTGCCAGTCCGATCATGGATTTGCGGGATGTACCAAGGAGAACCGGAAATCCCAGATTCTGAAAAAGCTCCAGGTGATTCATTGCTTCCAGATTCATTTCAAATGTTTTTCCAAAACCAATTCCCGGATCAAGCATGATTTTTTCATCTTTAATGCCAGCCTGTCTTGCAAGATTGACACATTCCTGTGTTTCGGCGAGCATATCAATGAGAAAGTTTTGATATTCTGTATTAGATTTGTTGTGCATCAGGCAACAGGCCACATCATATTTTGCGATCACAGCTGCCATTTTCGGATCATATTTTAATCCCCAGATATCGTTAACCAGGTCAGCTCCTGCCTGGATAGAGCTTTCAGCAACACTGCTCTTAAAAGTATCTACAGAAACAGGAATGTCAAAATGTTTTTTGACCGCTTCAATAACAGGAAGAACTCTCTGTGCTTCCTCATCAGCCCTGACAGGTGTATGGCCGGGACGTGTAGATTCGCCTCCGATATCAATAATATCTGCACCATCAGCAATCATTGCCTCTGTATGTTTCAAAGCTTCATCCATATGATTCCATTTGCCGCCGTCAGAAAAGGAATCAGGGGTAACATTCAAAATTCCCATTATGTAAGTATGATTCTTAGTATCAAAAAAACGGTTTCCAATTTTCATGAGCAGAACCCATCCTTTCTTTTGTGCTTATGAAGAAGATCAGTATTCAATTTTCATATTTTTTTTATTATCAGACCAATAGCATTCAGAGGCAGCGGAACATAAAAAACAATTTCTGGACTGCTTATCCGCTTTATAAAGAAGTGCTGCCAGCGTACTGCAGGAATCTCCTTTTCGGTGATGTCCAATGGAAGACAGAATCAGTTCTTTTTCCTGTTCTGTAAAGTGCAGATCTGTCAGAATTTCCCGTGCGATTTCTACTCCTGCAATATCATGGGGAATGTTGTACTGATATTGCTGTGCACGTCCTATATCATGAAGAAGTGCTGCTGCATAGATAAGCTCTTTGGGCAACTCCAGATGTTCCTCCAGTGCATAAATGTACATCAACCGTGCAACATCCAGAAAATGTTCAGGGGTATGACGGCAGAAGATCCGTTCACTTTCAAGTTCCTGTATTTTTTTATAATGTTCCTGATAAACCGGATGCCTCCAGATCTGATTGACACGATCCATATCTGAAAAATTGTTATTCATCCTTTTACCATAGAAAGGAACATTTTCTGCAGTTCCTTATCTTCTGTAAACGCACCACGGGTTACAGTAGTGATTGTTTTGCTTCCTGGTTTTTTTATTCCGCGCATGGTCATACAGGTATGTTCCGCTTCCAGCATTACCATAATTCCTTTTGGATCCAGAGTACGCTCCAAAGCATCTGCAATCTGAACAGTAAGCCGTTCCTGGATCTGTGGTCTTCTGGAATAAACCTCTACTGTACGTGCCAGTTTGCTTAAACCGGTAACTTTGCCGTTGGGGATGTATGCAAGATGAGCTTTTCCATAAAAAGGCATCAGATGATGCTCACACATGGAGTAAAAGGTGATGTCTTTTTCCAGCACGATTTCATTATTTTCTACAGGAAACTGCTTTAACAGATGCTGATCCGCTTCATGACCAAGACCTCCGTAAATTTCTTCACACATGCGGGCAATCCTGTCAGGAGTATCAATCAGACCTTCCCGTGTGATATCTTCACCGATACCTTCCAGAAGCAGACGGACTGCCTGCTCAATTTTCACTTTGTCAACCATTAAAAAATAACCTCCTTTGTATTTTTGAAATGGAGATTATCCTTTTGACCAAATTAAAAAGGATATCTCCAATTGTGATAGAATGTATGTCGAAAACATTCCCTAACACAATATGAGATATCCTCTTATATTGTTTGCAACGGGTGCGGATAATATACCGTAAGACGCACTTTTCGTTTCAGTGACAACTCCCCATTCACCGAACACTTGACGCATAAAATCCTATTTTGCATATCATTCATTTCGGTATTCAGTATACCATGTAATACGATAATAGAAAAGGGTTTTTCTGACTTTTCAGAATGATTTTTCCCAGTCTACCAATTTCATGATTGTTTTTACCGCATTCACTATTCTTGGAGCAAAGTACGCCTTTGTAAGCCTTTTCTTCGAATATGCCCATATAAAATTCTTACTGGTACTTTCTATCAATAAATCTGTAAAATATCGTTCCCAACTGATATACTCTTTACTGTCTATATATTCTTCCGGATTCTGAAGTATTGTTTCTACTTTTACTTCCGGTATTTCCTTTGTTGAAAGTAACAACCACTCAAAAGATTCTGGTGCATAGAGTACAATGTTTCCCTGTGTTTTAATGCATTCACTGATATCTTTCATCTCTGAACCAAATGCAGCTCCATCTACAATGACCAAAATTGTACCCTCTTCATTCGGTCTCTGTTCCAACTGTCTGATGATATTTGACTTCCCACCAGCAGAAAAACAGTTCACACCCTTCTGTCTGGACATTTCTTTAAAAAATTCAAATCCAGAATTGGAATCCTCTGTTATTACAAGTTTCGGATTGATATTCTTTTCCTCTGATATTTCACCGTACAAATGATAAATCTCATTATATTTCTGTTTCGCATCATGAAATTTTCCAGATTTGCGAAATCCATATATTTCACTTACACTATATGGCAATGCCGGAAGCTTTTCTCTTGTGGCCAGTACAAAGTAATTATCAGATCCCTGCACAAGCTGTGCAAACTTCTTTGAAACGAGGAAGCGATTTCCTTCATCAATAAAAATAATGCTTCCTGTTGTTTCTTCTATCTTTCTTTCCCAATCCTCACTATCAATCACTTTACAGGGGCAGTCACAGGAAAGAAATACACCGCTGTCCGCACCATATCTTCCATAATCATGTATAAGATCAATTAAAACAGTCTTACCTGATCCACTGTCACCAGTAATGATTGTAATATTCCTATGAATTACAAAATCATATTTCACTTTTCTGGATTCTACAATGATTCTATGTGAACCTTTCATAATCACTACTCCTGTTTCATTTCATTTAAATACTTATTTGCTATAGGAACAAGTTCCTTCATTGAATGGACCGTTTCTCCTCCATTTTGGACTTTTATCTCAAATTTTGTGTCTTTTCCAAAACTCATCATATGTCTGAGATTAATGGTAACATCTTTAATCCTGCCTATTTCCAATATCCATTTTGCACAGTTATCGCCACAGGTCGAGGCATTGAAAATCCGATCCGGTTCATTTAAAATCAGCAACAACGTTTTCACTCCTCCTGACAGTCTTTCAGGAGGAATCTGTCCCAACACCGGACTGTTAATGCATTCACCACTCAATACTTCTGAATCATCAATATCTTTAATCATCTTTTTCGCCAGTTCTGCATCAAGCCATTCTGGTTCATAACTGTTTTTAAAATAAACATTTGTATTATAAATACTGTTTTTCACATCTCCATAAATAATGTTCAACATTTATAAGAGCCTCCTCTCAAAATACAATTCTTCTTATAACATGGTTTCGTTCCGCCAAAGAATCCCGGTCTGATTTCTCCAACCTTGTGTCCTCTACTGCCAGAACTATAGCAATCCTCTAAAATAATGCATCTTAATCCAGCCCATCAGAGTGTGAAATTTTACGAGGATTGCTATAGTTTATCTGGATTTTCACCATACTGTTTCGGATCAGATTCCCTGCTCCAGAATTTCGTAGATTTTCTTCATATCCAGATGCTTCCTCAGTTCTGCTGCCAGGATATCATACTGGGTTTCTTTAAATGCTGCAAAATCAATTCCTGTCATCTGAGATACATCAATTCCCTTTTTCTCACCCAGAACACGTACAACAGCCTCTGCCACATCCTCTCTGTCAAAAACTCCATGGACATAGGTTCCACAGACATTTTTACAGTATGCACCGTCTTCCTTACACTCTCCTGATACCTGATCTTCAATGGATACACTGTGTCCGGCTTCGCCTTTTAACACAGTTTCTCCCATATGGATCTCATAACCCTCCAGTTCTGCGCCGGAAAGTGCCTGCAGTTCTCCCTCCAGTTCCAGAAATCTGCCGGAAACTCTGGTTCTGGTTTTCTTTTCTGCAAAAACAGTATCCATAGGAAGCAGTCCCATTCCCTTGATGGTTCCTCCGGCTTCCACATGATGAGGGTCACTTAAGGTCTCACCCAGCATCTGATAACCGCCACAGATTCCAAAAATGATCTTACCCTTTGCAGCTTCCTTCAAAACTGCAGCTTCCAGACCATTAGCCCGCATCCACAGCAGATCTTCCATTGTATTTTTAGTTCCTGGAAGGATGATCATATCCGGATTTTTCAGTTCACTGACATGCTGTACATATCTCAGGGAAACTCCCGGGATACTTTCCAGTGGATTAAAATCTGTGAAATTGGAGATCCTTGGTACCCGGATCACCGCAATATCAATAAGATCCACTTCCTGTTTTCTGTCAAATCTTTCTGTGAGGCTGTCCTCATCCTCCACCTGAATATCCAGATACGGAGCCACTCCCACTACAGGGATATGGCTTCTCTCCTCCAGCATCTGCACTCCCGGATCAAGGATGGTCTTGTCGCCGCGGAATTTGTTGATGATCAGACCCTTTACCATCTCTCTTTCATCCTCTTCCAGAAGCTCCACTGTACCGATCAGCTGTGCGAAAACACCGCCTCTGTCAATATCTCCCACCAGAAGTACCGGTGCCTTTGCCATCTTTGCCATTCCCATATTTACGATATCTTCTGTTTTCAGATTGATCTCTGCCGGGCTTCCTGCTCCCTCGATCACAATGATATCATTTTCTGATGCCAGTTTATCATAAGCTTTCATAATATCCGGCACCAGCTTTTTCTTATATTTAAAATAGTCTCTGGCACTCATGGTTCCCAGGACTTCTCCGTTTACGATCACCTGGGAGCCTACATCATTGGTAGGCTTCAGAAGAATGGGGTTCATCAGCACAGAAGGCTTAATTCCGGCTGCCTCCGCCTGCATAACCTGAGCTCTGCCCATCTCCAGCCCCTCTTCTGTAATAAAAGAGTTCAGTGCCATATTCTGGGATTTAAAGGGTGCCACCCTGTATCCATCCTGTTTAAAAATCCTGCAAAGCCCTGCTGCCAGAAGGCTTTTTCCTGCATTGGACATTGTCCCCTGCACCATAATCGCTTTTGCCATCTCTTTGTTTCCTCTCTTTTCCTGTATCACAGGTTACTGTACGCTTAACCAAGCACTTCATTCAGTACCTGTATCAGTTTCTCATTCTGCTCATGCAGTTTCACTGCAACACGGAAATATCCCTTTTCCAGTCCCGGATAATTACTGCAGTCCCGGATCAGGATTCCCTTTGGCACACATCTTTCAAACAGATCTGCCGGACCATGAAAAAAGATGTAATTGGTCTCCGACGGATATACCTTCAGTCCAAGCTGTGCCATCTTCTCTTTCATCCATACAGACTCCCGGAAAATAAGCAGCCTGCCTTTTTCCACATATTCTGTTTCCTTAAGTGCTGCAAGTCCTGCCTGCTGTGCCACTGTAGACACATTCCACGGCTGGGTCACAGCCTCCATCCGCTCCAGCACCTTACTGTCCGAGCAGAAACCATATCCCAGACGCACACCCGGGATCGCGTAACGTTTGGTAAAGGCCTTCAGCAGAAAAAGATTGGGATATTCTGCCAGCTTTCCTTTAAGTGTATGTTTCTCCGGTTCTTTCACAAAATCCAGAAAACATTCATCTACCACCATAAAGATCCCGGATTCTGCACAGCTTCTCAGGATTCCTTCCAGAAGTTCCCGGTGCATGGTAATTCCCGTTGGATTATTGGGATTGCACAGGAAAATAATATCCGGTTTTTCCTTTTGCAGAACCTGCAGATAATTTTCTTTCACGCAGAAGTCCACCGGTTCCTCCAGATAATATCTGGCGATCTCACATCCCATACTGACCAGTGCCTGTTCATATTCCGCAAAGGTCGGCGCCAGTAAAAG